>VOFL01000020.1_pt1 | contig 99125 bp, 90 predicted proteins | sample 5384111 | NCBI WGS metagenome assembly VOFL01 (sample SAMN12384731, study PRJNA508395) | synthetic metagenome | isolation source: mock microbial community "Gut Microbiome Whole cell Mix" consisting of 8.3%...
TTGGGCATATAGCGATCCTTATGAAGAATTTGAGGGAATAGAATTAGAGAGACTCAGGTTCTTTATTCTGGAAAGAGTTAAAGTTTGCATTGGCTGAAAGAAGAAAAAAGAACTGAAAAGCTTAAAAAGCTGGGAAAAAGTGGAGGAAGAGGTAAACCACCAACTTCTATCTACGTTACGATGTGGTCGAATACTCCAAGAATATATTGAGTTTGCTTATTTGATATGGAAGAAAATACTCGTTTAGCTATGTATCAGCCAAAAGAAGGCATTTATAACAAAATGAAACACAAATAAAACGAGTGATTGGGTGGCTTGAACTGAAACACAATGCTAGAGCGGTAAATGATGTTATTTTTCACATTTGAAAGAAGCTAAAATAAAGCCTAAAACGGTCTCAAGATATCTTATACCAGTGAAAACGGGGTATTTAACCTTAAACGAAACAACTAGAACCGTTTACGCCCATTATGTATTCACATCAAAAATTGCAACCGCATATGTAGAAAATCCGTCGTTACCTAAATTTAATGATTGGGATGTAGAGAGCTGGTTGAACGAAATGTTGCGGAGATGCACAAATAACTACTCTGTTATGGCAGGTAATAAGTGATGCGATTAACGGGAACTATTCAAGGAAAAATCAATCTGGCTTATGGGTGATGGATCAAACGGAAAAGGAACGTACCAACAGTTATTATATAACCTAATTGGTCCACAGAATATCGCAACGTTAAAAATAAATCAGTTTAGTGAGCGTTTTAAACTTGCTTTATTAGTAGAAAAAGTGGCAGTTATTGGGGATGATGTAGGAGCAGGAATTTATATTGATGATAGTTCGAATTTAATAGTGTAGTGACTAATGAGACTATACTAATTGAAGTTAAAAAATAGAATGCCCTATAGCGCTCGAATGTATGTGACTGTTATTCAGTCTACCAATGAGATGCCTAAAATTCGTAATAAATCTAATGGAACGTATCGCCGTTTGCTTATTGTACCTTTTAATGCTTCATTTGAAGGTGCTAAAGATGATTGGAGAATAAAAGAAGAGTATATCAACCGAAAAGAGGTGCTCGAATACGTTTTGCATAAAGCGGTAAACATGGATTTTGAACGTTTTATAGTACCTGTTGTTTCCAAAAACTTTTGAAGATTATAAACAAGAAAATGACCCTCTAGTTGATTTTAGAGAAACAGTATTCAAGCCTTTAGGAATAAACAAAATCCCTTTTTATATGGTTTACTCTCAATATAAAGAGTTTTGCAAGGAAAATAATTTTAAACCATTGAGTAAAATTAAATTTTCTAAACAGTTCACATATTTATTAGGGGATAGTTGGATAAATAAAAAAATAAAATATAGTGTGAATGAGATAGAAAAAATAAAAGCATTGGGAGATTTTTCAGCTATGAAGAACCACCAGAAAATGGAATGCCTTACCAATCTTTAGTAAGAAACGATTTAAAGCTGATAAGTTAAATTACCGATTTAAAAATAAATTGGTAACCGACCAAATCCCTTGGGAGAGTAAGAGGGAAGAGAAATTTATAAAAAATGGTAACCAATTCAAAATAAATCGGTTACCACCCCACCCCCTTGGGAGAGTGAGGGAGGAGCGTTTTGGTAACCAGTTACTAATTTTATCTATTGAAATTTGTAAATAAAGTTTTAATAAAAGTTTGAGGAATAGTAAAAAGAATTGGTAACTAGTTACCAAATGGCTCTATCCTTACTCCCCCAATGCTTTAAGCGGTAACCAGTTTTTTTTAGAATTAGTTACCAAACGAATAAAACAAAAAAAGATAAAGAAAAGAGGAAATCTTATGCTTATATTATCAACAGAAAAAGAACCGAATTTTGAATATGAAGAAATTACAAGAAGTTTTTTATCCAATATGCTGGCTTTTACACGAGGTCATTTTACTGGAGATATTTCTCATTTTTCCCCTATCGTTTTAGCGGAAATGGAAAAAGACCCTAATTGGTTAGAAGAAGCTGCAGGAGGCATGCAAGGAGTAATTGTACAGTCTTTATTAGAAGATGAAAATTTTTCGAGTGTCGAAAGCTTAAAGGAGAATTAGCGCGATTGATTCGGCTTTACTTTGCCTTAGCAAAAGATAATCTTACTGAGAATCAGGAGAGCTTGTACGTAGATCTTTTGATAAATTTACCTTCCTTCTGTTATGTTCGGATGAGTTTATAATGTATCTTGATAGTCAACCCAAATTTTAAATACTACAAAATACTACAAATTGTACATTATAAGACAAGGAGAGTAGCGATTATGAAAGTTAAAATTTTTCAAAGAGGAAATATCAACAAGTTAGAGCGTGAATTAAACGATTTTTTAGAGGAGAACCCGTATATTGAAATCAAACACATTAAACAGACTGGGGAAAGCTACGGAGATTCTGAGGAGGTTACGTCAGTTACAACTATTTCTATTTGGTATGAGGAGGAATAATAGTCATGATTAGAGAGAAAACCAGCAGGCACAAAACATGCATTAAATGTGCAGTCTAAAGACCGTAGAGCTTCTAAAGGGAACAACGCTAAAGAGATTGAAAAACGGCGATTATCGAAGAAACTAAAAGATTGAAGAAGAAATAACGGCATGAAATCTTCCGCTCTTCCGTCCTAAAAAGAACCTTACAAGATCTCGTTTTATTCTATATAAAACTTGACTAAACTTGACTTTTTCCTTAATTAGGTGTGAAAAAGTATGAATACTAACAATTACTAACGCTGTATAATTAAAATATTTCAAAACAAACACAATTATGCATCTTAAGGAGTGCTAAAGAGCTACTTAACAACGTGCACAGCTATTTTTACTATTAAGAAAACTAAAGAATTTAAAAGATTTTATTAACAGGAGGCTAACATGGATAAAGTATACATTGATAACAGTAAAAACGGAAGTGGTAGAACTACCAAAATTTGGGGAAGTTAAGTTGATTGTAAAGATGGGAAGGTAGTAAAATACGATACAATTACATCGCATGTTTTACCTAAGAATTAGCAGTCTAAACTATCTATTAGGGCAAAAAGTGCTATAATAAAGACAGTTAAATAAGTATATCTTGCTATTCTAGCGCTATGTATCTCACTAGGAAGAACCAGAGGATATGAGACAGCTTACTCTTAATTGAGTGAGGTCTTGTGTCCTCTTTTTTGTTTAAAATCTGACAAATCAGACACCTAAAAAGTCGGCACTTTGCAGCCTAAAAAGACAATTCAGGAAAGAGAGGAACGTTGTCAATGGATCCATTTGATGAAATTGTTATAAAACTATCTCTCATTTCCGTTAGTGTTGCAAAGTTGCTTTCAATAAAAAATTAAGGCGTATTGAATTTTTCAGCCAAAATATGGCAACGCATATTGTGTTTGATGAGTTAGAATGACTACAAAAGGCTTCCGACCAGATAAAGAAGTGGAAAACTTTTGTTAAAGCTAGAGCTAATAGATAAACGAATCGAACGCACATTATTTCGACAAAAACATTTTGAGCGGTTTGGGCTACTCTTAAGCCTTTAGAGCAACAATTGCTCATTAGGCGATTCAAGTATAAAGAAGAGGTTAATTGCCCTCACAGGCTTATAGAGAGCGTATTAGATGAGATTGAAGAGATAGAAACAGCTATTTGTTTGATGGAAAATATAGAATTAGAAGAAACGAGCTCCGACGATGTAGAAGAAAACTTAGAGAGGATGTGTGACTTCTTTGCTTTATGAACGTATCCGTCCAGAGTTTCATCTTGCACGCTGGATATATTACGAAAAGCACGATATGAGTTAAAAGGGGTAGAACTTGAAAGTGCAAAATATTTTTCAACGGGCTAAAGAACCTATCCGAATCAGATAAAAAGATTTTAATTGATGTTTATTATCGCTCAAAAGACTATTATAAATTTAACCGACAAACAGGATTATATCAGTCTGTCAGACCAATTTCCGACGATGCAATAGCAGAACAATACGGAATTACTAAAAAAGAAGTAACGAAAGTAAGACGGCAAGCGATAGATCATTTAGCGGAAGAAATGCGGAAAATTATATTAGCTATAAGTACAGCCTTTCATTTGAAGATAGGTAAAGACTTATATCTAGTTAGGCTTATAAACGAAGGAACATACAAAGAACAGTTTGTTCTTGGAAATAAAAGAAAGCTAAAGTGTTTAGCGCAGAAAAGGAAGACACAATTAGAAAGTTTATGCAGCTAGGTTTTGAAAGAGAGCCAGCATGAATAAGGCTTAACCTTGAGAGGTATTCTTATGACAAAAAATAAGTTATTTCATTTAACAGATAAGTCCAATATCAATAGCATTAGAAAACACGGTTTAGTAGGAGTAAAAAAAGCAAAGGATCTTTTAAGAAGAGAGACAGGAACAGACCATACGCTCTTTAATCAGCAAACCTATTCTATTCTAAATACTTACGGGTGGAAAGGCTACGATCTTAGATGTGCTACTTTTATGTTTGAAGAAGATAGTTGTCTTGGCTATGAATTGCTGCAGCTAATGAATGACGATCCATATATTTTAGAAATAGAGATAGACCGTTTAAATAAAGATAAATTATTTGTGTTTAATACGGAAATTGCTAGCCATTTGCTAAATTATTCGAAACAAGATCAACACAGGCTAGCTAAGTTTTATTGGAATACAGCAATTCCATACAACACTTATGTACAAAACAAGGACAAAGTAAATGACGCTTTTCAATTAGGCAATATCATGTATCAAGCAGAATATGTTTATTTCGGTGAAATTTCACCAAAATATATAAAAATTATGAAAGAGGTAAGAAATATGACAGCGGAAGATATTAAAAAGTTTTAGAGGAATTTGTAGATGAAGAAGGGCAATTTGACATTGATAAAGCTTCGGAAGCATTAGAAGAGTTGATTAAAGAAAGCTTAGGTGATTCTACGGAATCAGATAAAGAGGATAAGAAAGAAGATAAACCTGATCCATTTAAAAAAATCATGTCTAAATATGATAAATAAGGGGTGCTATTAAAATGATAGAAATTAACTACGATATTCCGGGAAAAGTTGAGCTTATTTCCGAGCTAAAAGAAATTTTAGCGGAGTAGATAAAGTGATTAATGATTTAGAACAGGAAAAATCTGTCTTAGAGAAAGAGTTAGAAACGCTAGAAAATACGAAAACTTTTACGGTAGATAGTCTTAAGAGAAAACCTGAAATAAACAGGCTTTTAACTGAAAATAATCATTTACTAACACAAATGAAGAAAGAACGCGAGGAGCTACAGCAATCTTGTTTTACTCATTTTCCTAATAAAGTAGGAGATATTGACTCTCAATACAGACAAGCAATTGAAAAACAACTAGAGCCCGTGGAACAAGAAATAGCACTTTTGCTTAAACAATTAAATGAAAAGGCTATGTTTATAAAATCAGTTAAAGTAAAAGCTAATGCAATCTATAATCGTGAGGTAGTAGACGAAGGAAATAAAATCATCGGAGTTACTCGCCATAACAGAAGTGTAATAGGCATTTCAAGCTATGTTTCAGCTCCTAATCTAGTAGAAAGAGCTATGAAATTTGATCGTGGGCAACTTAAATCATAATACGGGGGAAGTATAAGTGAAAACTGGAACAGTTAAAAGTTTTAATCATAAAAGAGGATATGGCTTTATTATTGCCGAAGATGGATCAGAGATTTTTGTACATCAAACAGGTATTTGTATGCCAGGCTTTAGAAAATTGCTTGAAGGCCAAGCAGTGGAGTACGAAACCGCAGAATACGAAGGGCGAACAAAAGCGGTAAATGTTACTGTAATTGAATAGTGTTTAAAAGGTAGTCGGATAGTCGGCTACCTTTTTTATACCTAAAATATAAAAAAGCACAATAATTTAAAATTATTACAAATTATTTTTGCTGGTTTTCTAGTTACTTTATTATAGCTCGTTTGTTTGAGGGGAAGAAAAGATTTTTATCAGTGAAGTCTTTTCTGATATAATTAAAATAAAAACCAAAGAGGTCAGTAACTATGAAAATAGAACTAAATAATCGATCAGCAGTTGTTGCGAGTGTCCTATTCGTTCTTTTGAATATACTTGTATGGATTAAGTACCTCTTTTCTACAATCCCTATCATGGTGCCTTTGATTTGTTGTGGACGTTACCAATTGGCTTGATAGGAGCTATTCCTAGTATGTACATTTAGGGTTAAAACTTATATTGCTTGTCGCTAATCTTTTAAGTGCTTTTAGTTTTTAGTTCCTTGGATATTATTTATTTTGGCAATGTCTTTAGGATAAAAAAGTGAGATTGGAGGTTTTTTATGTTACCTATAGGGATAGATTTTGGCACAAAAGATGCTATTCTAGCATCAGCTGTGTTAGTAATTCTAGGGATGACAGTTATTTTTCATTGGTCAGTATGGGAGTTTGTTATTACAGAGGCAATGATTATTCTAGCTTTTCATGCAGGCGGAAAAACAGGATAAGCGTATAGAAGACAAGTATAAGAGAATGAAAAAGGGGGATTAACTTATGAATTGGGGAAGAATAAGGGCATTATCGTCGAAGGTTCCTGATGAACTTTGGTATTCTATAATTCTATTGTTTACTGTACCAATGGAAGGGGTTCCTAGTTATATTCGTTTTATCCCAGTAATTGGCATAGTGTGCAGTCTTTTAGCTTATAAATTTTCCCAAAAAAAAGATTTATTAGTGATAATCAGTCAGTTGGCAATATTAATATTTACATTTATAGCTTTATTCTATGTACGAAGTTTATTCTGGACTATTCTGTTAACAGCATGGGTAGTAATTGAATTAGGAACTTTATTAGCTTATATTAAAAATAAACTTTTGGAGAGCAAACAATGAAAAAAATTATCGATAAAATAGTATGCATCTATCGATCTAACACTTTATGTCAAGTATTACTACCAATAATATTGATTATTTTGATTAATCTAGTGTGGGACTTATTCGATGGTCATTATTCTATCAGTAGTTACATCGTATGGTTGGTACTGATAGGCGTGTATTTGATGTATTACGTAATGACAATAAAATTAAAATTAAGGTTAAGATATCAGTGGTTAGTCAGTGTGATAGTTTTGTTTTCATATTTTTCAATTTCAGGTTATATAGATGGGGGTACCGCTGACTGGACAAGTTACCTCATTTATTTTTTTATCAGTATAGGTATATCAGGTATAACTATTCTTTTCCCGTTGGGTTTAAAAAACAGTAAACGTAATATGTAACTATTGGCGTGATGGATTAAAAAAGGTCTGTGCTTTGGTCTGTGCTTTTGATCAAAACTATGTGTATTTAACTAATTATGTTTTGTTGCAAATTCCTATTGTATCAAGTAAAATGGGGCTATTCGTGCTTAATAATATCCACTCAAGGAAGCACGTTGTTTCATTAATAGCGTTACTAATGCCAGTTAGAAACCTTTATTTATAAGGATTCTAGCTCTTTTTTTACATAAAAATAGTAAAGATCTGTGCTTTTGTCTGTGCATTTATTAAAAACCGACGAATTGAGCGAACTTATCTGCTGTTTTTCTTTTCTTCAGGCATAACATGAGAATAGATACGATCAGTAATAGCAGTGCTAGTATGTCCTAATCTTTCAGCAACTTCTTTAATAGGCACTCCTGATTGAAGAAGTAAACTTGCATGTGTATGCCTAAAATGATGTGGTGTAATACTAGGTAAATCATATTTTTTTATTAAGCAATTGAGCCATATATTAACTACATTTGGTGAGAGCAGTTTATTATGGTTGTTCGTGAAAATATATTGTTCTTCACTAGATGTATTAAAGCCCATTTGGAAATAGTCACTACGTTGGATTGTACGCCATTTAGCCATAATTTGAAGTGTTTCATTGTCTAAGCTGATAGAACGTGTGCTAGAAGCTGTTTTGGGCGTTTGAGTGAGTATATTATAGAATTCGTCTTGTGCTACGGTCTTGCCTATATATACGCTCTTGTTTGTTATGTCTAGGTCTTTCCACTGCAAGGCTAGAACTTCACTCTTACGACAACCTGTAAAGGCTAGCAACCTAAAAATGCTAACTGTTTGAAATTACCATATTGTTTTAGACAATCAAAAAATGATTCAATTCTTGTTTAGTGTAATACTCAGTTTTGTTTCTTCCTCTTTCCACTTAGGAAGGATTGTTTTTCTCATTGGGTTAGTATTCATTAGTTCCATAGATTCGCCATATCGCATAATCTGAGCAGTGAGTTTTCTATAGAACGAGTATTGCTTGTGTCCTTGATTAAACCATTTATTAACTAAGTCCTGACACTGTATAACGGTTATTTCGTCAAGTTTGCAGTCACCTAGATAAGGTAATATGTGTTTTTCAGCAAAACGCTTATTCACAGCGATTGAAGATGGTTTAATCGTTAACCGTTGCTGTGCTAACCATTTCTCGTAAAGCTGTTTAAACGTCAAAACAGAGGGTTTATTATCTAGTCCATTTTCTTCAATATCCTTCAGAATTTCAGCAAGTGCAATTTGTGCTTGTTTTTTTGTTTTAAATCCTTGCCGCTTACGATAAACGTTTTTACCAGTTTTGGGATGACGTCCTACATAAGCATTAAACATATAGGCGGTTGTACCGTCTTTTTTTTATACTTGTTAATTTGTGTCATTGTTTTCTCCTATCTACCACCACGCCAATAGTATGTAGATGTTAGGGAGAGATGTTTCTATAACTGGATTATACAAAGAAAAAACTCATTCTTTAGCTTTTGATTTACGTTTTTTCCTCAATAAATACTGAACCTAAATGAACAAATAATTTCTTAGTTTCCTCAGATAAGTTCAATTCATCTATATAATCATTTGAGCCATTCCTTGACCAAAAGGAAGTATCTTCGTCTTTAGATATGAGTACGGTTGTTTGTTCTATTCTACTAGGTTTATCAGGATATTTTTCTTTTAGATTAAGAATTTCGGAACGAGCATTATCTAAAATCATATTAATATCATCTTTTAATTTATCGTCTACGGAGCTTTCATAGCTGTAAGCAATGAGCGTAGAATCGGATTTAAAAAGTTTTTTTATTTCTTCATGTGTTTTCGTGGATAGATCCTCAACTTTGAAAATTTGTTTAAAATCTTCAGTCAACGGTATTTGAATTTCATCAGAGAAAATTCCATACTCATTCACATCATCAATAGAAGGGATACTATAATACGTATTTGTAATTAAATTATGATTAGTTTTCACTTCTTTTCGATACCTGTCTACCAAATATCCTTCTAACCAACTGTATAGAAAACCAGTATTTTTTAAAGATTGAAATTCTGTATTCCATTCAACGGCTGGGATAGTAAAATACTGCTGCATTGCTTGTTTTAAGACACTATCTAAATCATTTTTATTAAAATACATTAGAGCTTTTCGAATTTCTTTTCCTAAATCGTCGTCGGAAAGATAGACTTGATAAACTTTCTTTGCGGCCGTCAAAGCTTTTCTTCGCTAACCTTTTGGTTGGATATCCCCATTAAATAAGCCGTAGAAACACCATAATAATCAGCTAATTTTTCCCAAGTTTCTTGTTTTGGTTCGCTATCTTCGTTTTCATACCTATTAAGAGTGGAACGTGGAATACCTAACTCCTCACTTAACTCAACTAAAGTAATATTTTTTTCTTTCCTTAATTCTTTCAATCTGTTCATCAGAGGAAACTCCTTTCTCATTAGTATTCTTATAGATAGATTACATTATTTTTGGCAGAAAATCAAATTTAATTCCCAAAAAATGAGAAATAACTTGACTTCCCATTTTTTGGGAATTATAATCAAGGTATCAAATCCCAAAAAACGGGAAATCGGAAGAGGTGAGAATATGTTTGAGCTAGATTTAGAGATGATAGCCAAGCTACGTGAGCGCCGAGCGAGAAAAAATATTACTTTAGAAAAGGCATCTCATGAAATTGGTATTTCATCTAAAACGCTCGGACAGATAGAAAATGAAAAATCTTGTCTGTGCGTAAAACAGTCTACAAAAATTAGTTGACTGGCTGGTAAATGAAAAATTTATAAGGAGGTATGACAGCATGACAATGGAGCAACTGCAAACACCGCCTGTAGTTGTTGAGGTGTGCCATACGCTTGATAAAAAGCAATTGAATGCAATCAGTAAACAAGTGTATGAAACCACGCTAGAAGCGATTGAGCGAGCTAGACGAGACAGTGAAGTAGACAGCGACCTCATCTATACACGCGTTGGAGTAAGACGTTTCTTAGACAACTGTTCCGAAGCTTATTTAGATGAATTGATAGCGAAAGGACTACCAACAGGAAGGCGTTTATCTGATCGTAAAACCTGCTGGAGTAAGCATCAACTAAGATCTTGGCTTCTCGAAAATGAATAATAAAAATCCACCCGCCAATAGAGAATCCGAGATAGCACATAGTCAATCGTCCGTTACTACAGATTTAACTTGAGGAGGCAACAATGCTCAAATTAATATGGGTACCAAAAAAGTACAAGAATTTTTCCATTAGTGAGATCGTAGAAGAAGCAGAAACGATTTTAAAAGAGTGTAGAGAACATGAAAAACGAAACGCCAAGCTTTATGCCGATTTGATGATTATGCAAAATAGGATAGCTAATCTTACTGAAGAACAAGCACGACATAATTTGTCTGTGTTGATTCCATGGTTAGAAAGTCAGTTCCCAAGCTTAAAAGAAATGGAGGTGTGATAGATGAACGAATTAGTATTTTTACATTCACAGTATATCGAGGAAGAACCTTATACGACCGATGAGGTTATTGCAAAGTATTCACAAATTAAAGAGAAAGTGTTTCTAAACTAATAAAAAGTATCAAAAGACCTAGAAGAGTTTGGCAAGGTCGGATTTGAAATCCGAGCAATGGAGAGTGGGCAAAAAGCTAAATTCTATCAATTAAACGAGGAACAAGCGACCTTGCTTATCACTTATCTAGATAATACCGAACCAGTTCGACGATTTAAGAAAGCGCTGGTGCGACAGTTCTATGACATGAAAAACGGACTCTACGCTAGACGTATGGAACGACAAAAGGAAAAAAGTGTGCGTAAGTCAATGACGGATGTTATCAAGGAGTTAGGGCTTTCCCCGCATTACTACAAGCATTATACAGACCTTGTTTATAAGACAGCATTAGGTTTTAATGCTAAGCAATTAAGAGAAGCTCGAGAGGTAAGTAAAAAATCAACGATATTAGATTTTTTAACGTCAGAAGAGATCGAAGCAGTGAACAAACGAGAGCAACAAGTAGCTACATTGCTTACTCTTAAAATGGATTATGACACGATTAAGAGCATTTTGAATGGTCAAGGTGTTTTATATCAAACAACGCTTAAAATGCCAGTAGCGACAAATTAAGGAGCAATTATGATGAATGAGAGCAAAAGAAAAAGCCTTAACACACTAACCGACCAAAGTGAACGTGTTAAAGGCACCAAAAAGGCTAAATATAGCCGTCTTTTGTCTTTCATTTTACCAAAGAATGAGAGGAAAATCAAAATGAAAACGAAAATTAATTTACTATTAGTCGCATTTCTTTTAGGCGGCGGTGCATCTGTTCTACCTACAATCTTAAAACTAGCACTGTTTATCGGTGCTTTCACCGTGTTATTCATGAATTTTGATGAACATTTTTATAAATTTAATAAAGGAGAGTGCGAGTAATGTATCCAGAATTTGATAAAGATACAATAACCGACGAATTAAGAGATATTAAACATTTACTGTTCTTTTTACAGGAGGTTTTCGCATCTTTACAGAGAGAGAAAATAGACTATGAAAATGGCAAGAAAAATTCTGATAAAATATTGGCTTATGAAACATCGAGATGCATTGATCAAATGGTAACCTTGCAATATTTAGTATCAAAAAAAGTAAATGCACTTGCTGAAATGTTTAATGAATGTGTATAGAGGATGTGATTAAAAATTGAGTATCTATGTAAGTAAGGGATTTAGTAAAAAAATGAAGATAGTAGAGGGCGTTTCCCCTTTTCAATATCTTGTGGAGTACCTACCAGAGAAAGTAACTCTAGGAGAACACGCTACCAAAGAATCAATAGAACCGATTAAGCGAAAAGCAAGTTATTTTCTCGCTGGTGAACTGATAGGTAAACGCTCAAACGATAATCTATTAAGAAAAGAATTAATCGCTATCGATTATGACGAGCTAGAGGATAGAGATTTAAAAAATTTTATAAAAAAGATTGCTGAATCCCTAAAAGGAATTAGTTATATTCTCTATCCTACGATAAAAATAATGTTTCAGATTTTGGTCTAAGGTATCGGTTAGTTATAGATACAGACAGAAGCTATACAAAAGAGGAAAACGATTGCCTTTGGCAAAATATCGTAAATAAAATTGGTATGAAAGCTGATTTAGCTAGTAAAACATATTCACAAATAGCAGGGCTACCGATATTAAATGAATTTTCATCAGAAACACTTATTGTTCGTCAACAAGCGAATCCTTTGAAGGTAGATGAGTATTTAGATGTATCAGAAGAACAACAAACCTACAAAGAAGAAAAGGCTGTTCGTAAGGAGTTAACCAAGGAAGTAGCAATTAAAATGGTAGAGGCTTATGTCGAAAACGTAGGAGAAAAATTACTGGACCGTGCTTATTATTTGAACCCTTATATGAATATTAAATACGCTTTTGAAACAGGGGAGATAGATTTTGATACTGTTCAAGACTGTCTAACTCTTTTAGCTTTAGGTAATAGCGATTGGGCAACGCATAATATTGAACATTTTAAGCATGATACCTCTCCCGTCAAGAACGGAACGCCGTTTTTGGATTTTTTCGGTTGGGCATATAGCGATCCTTATGAAGAATTTGAGGGAATAGAATTAGGAGAGACTCAGGTTCTTTATTCTGGAAAAGAGTTAAAGTTTGCATTGGCTGAAAGAAGGAAAAAGAACTGAAAAAGCTTAAAAAGCTGGGAAAAAGTGGAGGAAGAGGTAAACCACCAACTTCTCTATCTACGTTACGATGTGGTCGAATACTCCAAGAATATATTGAGTTTTGCTTATTTGATATGGAAGAAAATACTCGTTTAGCTATGTATCAGCCAAAAGAAGGCATTTATACACAAAATGAAACACAAATAAAACGAGTGATTGGGTGGCTTGAACCGAAACACAATGCTAGAGCGGTAAATGATGTTATTTTTCACATTTGGAAAGAAGCTAAAATAAAGCCTAAAACGGTCTCAAGATATTTTAAACAAGGGAAAAAGGGGGAATTAACCTTAAAACGAAACAACTAGAACCGTTTACGCCCAATTATGTATTCACATCAAAAATTGCAACCGCATATGTAGAAAATCCGTCGTTACCTAAATTTAATGATTGGGATGTAGAGAGCTGGTTGAACGAAATTGCTTGCGGAGATGCACAAATAACTACTCTGTTATGGCAGGTAATAAGTGATGCGATTAACGGGAACTATTCAAGGAAAAAATCAATCTGGCTTATGGGTGATGGATCAAACGGAAAAGGAACGTACCAACAGTTATTATATAACCTAATTGGTCCACAGAATATCGCAACGTTAAAAATAAATCAGTTTAGTGAGCGTTTTAAACTTGCTTTATTAGTAGAAAAAGTGGCAGTTATTGGGGATGATGTAGGAGCAGGAATTTATATTGATGATAGTTCGGAATTTAATAGTGTAGTGACTAATGAGACTATACTAATTGAAGTTAAAAATAGAATGCCCTATAGCGCTCGAATGTATGTGACTGTTATTCAGTCTACCAATGAGATGCCTAAAATTCGTAATAAATCTAATGGAACGTATCGCCGTTTGCTTATTGTACCTTTTAATGCTTCATTTGAAGGTGCTAAAGATGATTGGAGAATAAAAGAAGAGTATATCAACCGAAAAGAGGTGCTCGAATACGTTTTGCATAAAGCGGTAAACATGGATTTTGAACGTTTTATAGTACCTGATGTTTCCAAAAAACTTTTAGAAGAATATAAACAAGAAAATGACCCTCTAGTTGATTTTAGAGAAACAGTATTCAAGCCTTTAGGAATAAACAAAATCCCTTTTATATGGTTTACTCTCAATATAAAGAGTTTTGCAAGGAAAATAATTTTAAACCATTGAGTAAAATTAAATTTTCTAAACAGTTCACATATTTATTAGGGGATAGTTGGATAAATAAAAAATAAAATATAGTGTGAATGAGATAGAAAAATAAAAGCATTGGGAGATTTTTTCAGCTATGAAGAACCACCAGAAAATGGAATGCCTTACCAATCTTTAGTAAGAAACGATTTAAAGCTGATAAGTTAAATTACCGATTTAAAAATAAATTGGTAACCGACCAAATCCCTTGGGAGAGTAAGAGGGAAGAGAAATTTATAAAAAAATGGTAACCAATTCAAAATAAATCGGTTACCACTCCCACCCCTTGGGAGAGTGAGGGAGGAGCGTTTTGGTAACCAGTTACTAATTTTATCTATTGAAATTTGTAAATAAAGTTTTAATAAAAGTTTGAGGAATAGTAAAAAGAATTGGTAACTAGTTACCAAATGGCTCTATCCTTACTCCCCAATGCTTTAAGCGGTAACCAGTTTTTTAGAATTAGTTACCAAACGAATAAAACAAAAAAGATAAAGAAAAGAGGAAATCTTATGCTTATATTATCAACAGAAAAGAACCGAATTTTGAATATGAAGAAATTACAAGAAGTTTTTATCCAATATGCTGGCTTTTACACGAGGTCATTTTACTGGAGATATTTCTCATTTTTCCCCTATCGTTTTAGCGGAAATGGAAAAGACCCTAATTGGTTAGAAGAAGCTGCAGGAGGCATGCAAGGAGTAATTGTACAGTCTTTATTAGAAGATGAAAATTTTTCGAGTGTCGAACAGCTTAAAGGAGAATTAGCGCGATTGATTCGGCTTTACTTTGCCTTAGCAAAAGATAATCTTACTGAGAATCAGGAGAGCTTGTACGTAGATCTTTTTGATAAATTTACCTTCCTTCTGTTATGTTCGGATGAGTTTATAATGTATCTTGATAGTCAACCCAAATTTTAAATACTACAAAATACTACAAATTGTACATTATAAGACAAGGAGAGTAGCGATTATGAAAGTTAAAATTTTTCAAAGAGGAAATATCAACAAGTTAGAGCGTGAATTAAACGATTTTTTAGAGGAGAACCCGTATATTGAAATCAAACACATTAAACAGACTGGGGAAAGCTACGGAGATTCTGAGGAGGTTACGTCAGTTACAACTATTTCTATTTGGTATGAGGAGGAATAATAGTCATGATTAGAGAGAAAAAACCAGCAGGCACAAAACATGCATTAAATGTGCAGTCTAAAGACCGTAGAGCTTCTAAAGGGAACAACGCTAAAGAGATTGAAAAACGGCGATTATCGAAGAAACTAAAAGATTGAAGAAGAAATAACGGCATGAAATCTTCCGCTTCTTCCGTCCTAAAAAGAACCTTACAAGATCTCGTTTTATTCTATATAAAAACTTGACTAAACTTGACTTTTTCCTTAATTAGGTGTGAAAAAGTATGAATACTAACAATTACTAACGCTGTATAATTAAAATATTTCAAAACAAACACAATTATGCATCTTAAGGAGTGCTAAAGAGCTACTTAACAACGTGCACAGCTATTTTTACTATTAAGAAAACTAAAGAATTTAAAAGATTTTTATTAACAGGAGGCTAACATGGATAAAGTATACATTGATAACAGTAAAAAAACGGAAGTGGTAGAACTACCAAAATTTGGGGAAGTTAAGTTGATTGTAAAAGATGGGAAGGTAGTAAAATACGATACAATTACATCGCATGTTTTACCTAAGAATTAGCAGTCTAAACTATCTATTAGGCGAAAAAGTGCTATAATAAAGACAGTTAAATAAGTATATCTTGCTATTCTAGCGCTATGTATCTTACTAGGAAGAACCAGAGGATATGAGACAGCTTACTCTTAATTGAGTGAGGTCTTGTGTCCTCTTTTTTGTTTAAAATCTGACAAATCAGACACCTAAAAAAGTCGGCACTTTCGGCAGCCTAAAAAAGACAATTCAGGAAAGAGAGGAACGTTGTCAATGGATCCATTTGATGAAATTGTTATAAAAAACTATCTCTCATTTCCGTTAGTGTTGCAAAAGTTGCTTTCAATAAAAAATTAAGGCGTATTGAATTTTTCAGCCAAAATATGGCAACGCATATTGTGTTTGATGAGTTAGGAATGACTACAAAAGGCTTCCGACCAGATAAAGAAGTGGAAAAACTTTTGTTAAAGCTAGAGCTAATAGATAAACGAATCGAACGCACATTATTTCGACAAAAACATTTTGAGCGGTTTTGGGCTACTCTTAAGCCTTTAGAGCAACAATTGCTCATTAGGCGATTCAAGTATAAAGAAGAGGTTAATTGCCCTCACAGGCTTATAGAGAGCGTATTAGATGAGATTGAAGAGATAGAAACAGCTATTTGTTTGATGGAAAATATAGAATTAGAAGAAAACGAGCTTTCCGACGATGTAGAAGAAAACTTAGAGAGGATGTGTGACTTCTTTGCTTTATGAACGTATCCGTCCAGAGTTTCATCTTGCACGCTGGATATATTACGAAAAGCACGATATGAGTTAAAAGGGGTAGAACTTGAAAGTGCAAAAATATTTTTCAACGGGCTAAAGAACCTATCCGAATCAGATAAAAAGATTTTAATTGATGTTTATTATCGCTCAAAAGACTATTATAAATTTAACCGACAAACAGGATTATATCAGTCTGTCAGACCAATTTCCGACGATGCAATAGCAGAACAATACGGAATTACTAAAAAAGAAGTAACGAAAGTAAGACGGCAAGCGATAGATCATTTAGCGGAAGAAATGCGGAAAATTATATTAGCTATAAGTACAGCCTTTCATTTGAAGATAGGTAAAGACTTATATCTAGTTAGGCTTATAAACGAAGGAACATACAAAGAACAGTTTGTTCTTGGAAATAAAAGAGAAGCTAAAGTGTTTAGCGCAGAAAAGGAAGACACAATTAGAAAGTTTATGCAGCTAGGTTTTGAAAGAGAGCCAGCATGAATAAGGCTTAACCTTGAGAGGTATTCTTATGACAAAAAATAAGTTATTTCATTTAACAGATAAGTCCAATATCAATAGCATTAGAAAACACGGTTTAGTAGGAGTAAAAAAAGCAAAGGATCTTTTAAGAAGAGAGACAGGAACAGACCATACGCTCTTTAATCAGCAAACCTATTCTATTCTAAATACTTACGGGTGGAAAGGCTACGATCTTAGATGTGCTACTTTTATGTTTGAAGAAGATAGTTGTCTTGGCTATGAATTGCTGCAGCTAATGAATGACGATCCATATATTTTAGAAATAGAGATAGACCGTTTAAATAAAGATAAATTATTTGTGTTTAATACGGAAATTGCTAGCCATTTGCTAAATTATTCGAAACAAGATCAACACAGGCTAGCTAAGTTTTATTGGAATACAGCAATTCCATACAACACTTATGTACAAAACAAGGACAAAGTAAATGACGCTTTTCAATTAGGCAATATCATGTATCAAGCAGAATATGTTTATTTCGGTGAAATTTCACCAAAATATATAAAAAATTATGAAAGAGGTAAGAAATATGACAGCGGAAGATATTAAAAAAGTTTTAGAGGAATTTGTAGATGAAGAAGGGCAATTTGACATTGATAAAGCTTCGGAAGCATTAGAAGAGTTGATTAAAGAAAGCTTAGGTGATTCTACGGAATCAGATAAAGAGGATAAGAAAGAAGATAAACCTGATCCATTTAAAAAAATCATGTCTAAATATGATAAATAAGGGGTGCTATTAAAATGATAGAAATTAACTACGATATTCCGGGAAAAGTTGAGCTTATTTCCGAGCTAAAAGAAATTTTAGCGGAGTAGATAAAGTGATTAATGATTTAGAACAGGAAAAATCTGTCTTAGAGAAAGAGTTAGAAACGCTAGAAAATACGAAAACTTTTACGGTAGATAGTCTTAAGAGAAAACCTGAAATAAACAGGCTTTTAACTGAAAATAATCATTTACTAACACAAATGAAGAAAGAACGCGAGGAGCTACAGCAATCTTGTTTTACTCATTTTCCTAATAAAGTAGGAGATATTGACTCTCAATACAGACAAGCAATTGAAAAACAACTAGAGCCCGTGGAACAAGAAATAGCACTTTTGCTTAAACAATTAAATGAAAAGGCTATGTTTATAAAATCAGTTAAAGTAAAAGCTAATGCAATCTATAATCGTGAGGTAGTAGACGAAGGAAATAAAATCATCGGAGTTACTCGCCATAACAGAAGTGTAATAGGCATTTCAAGCTATGTTTCAGCTCCTAATCTAGTAGAAAGAGCTATGAAATTTGATCGTGGGCAACTTAAATCATAATACGGGGGAAGTATAAGTGAAAACTGGAACAGTTAAAAGTTTTAATCATAAAAGAGGATATGGCTTTATTATTGCCGAAGATGGATCAGAGATTTTTGTACATCAAACAGGTATTTGTATGCCAGGCTTTAGAAAATTGCTTGAAGGCCAAGCAGTGGAGTACGAAACCGCAGAATACGAAGGGCGAACAAAAGCGGTAAATGTTACTGTAATTGAATAGTGTTTAAAAGGTAGTCGGATAGTCGGCTACCTTTTTTATACCTAAAATATAAAAAAGCACAATAATTTAAAATTATTACAAATTATTTTTGCTGGTTTTCTAGTTACTTTATTATAGCTCGTTTGTTTGAGGGGAAGAAAAGATTTTTATCAGTGAAGTCTTTTCTGATATAATTAAAATAAAAACCAAAGAGGTCAGTAACTATGAAAATAGAACTAAATAATCGATCAGCAGTTGTTGCGAGTGTCCTATTCGTTCTTTTGAATATACTTGTATGGATTAAGTACCTCTTTTCTACAATCCCTATCATGGTGCCTTTGATTTGTTGTGGACGTTACCAATTGGCTTGATAGGAGCTATTCCTAGTATGTACATAAAGCACTTAGGGTTAAAACTTATATTGCTTGTCGCTAATCTTTTAAGTGCTTTTAGTTTTTTAGTTCCTTGGATATTATTTATTTTGGCAATGTCTTTAGGATAAAAAAAGTGAGATTGGAGGTTTTTTATGTTACCTATAGGGATAGATTTTGGCACAAAAGATGCTATTCTAGCATCAGCTGTGTTAGTAATTCTAGGGATGACAGTTATTTTTCATTGGTCAGTATGGGAGTTTGTTATTACAGAGGCAATGATTATTCTAGCTTTTCATGCAGGCGGGAAAAAACAGGATAAGCGTATAGAAGACAAGTATAAGAGAATGAAAAAGGGGGATTAACTTATGAATTGGGGAAGAATAAGGGCATTATCGTCGAAGGTTCCTGATGAACTTTGGTATTCTATAATTCTATTGTTTACTGTACCAATGGAAGGGGTTCCTAGTTATATTCGTTTTATCCCAGTAATTGGCATAGTGTGCAGTCTTTTAGCTTATAAATTTTCCCAAAAAAAAGATTTATTAGTGATAATCAGTCAGTTGGCAATATTAATATTTACATTTATAGCTTTATTCTATGTACGAAGTTTATTCTGGACTATTCTGTTAACAGCATGGGTAGTAATTGAATTAGGAACTTTATTAGCTTATATTAAAAATAAACTTTTGGAGAGCAAACAATGAAAAAAATTATCGATAAAATAGTATGCATCTATCGATCTAACACTTTATGTCAAGTATTACTACCAATAATATTGATTATTTTGATTAATCTAGTGTGGGACTTATTCGATGGTCATTATTCTATCAGTAGTTACATCGTATGGTTGGTACTGATAGGCGTGTATTTGATGTATTACGTAATGACAATAAAATTAAAATTAAGGTTAAGATATCAGTGGTTAGTCAGTGTGATAGTTTTGTTTTCATATTTTTCAATTTCAGGTTATATAGATGGGGGTACCGCTGACTGGACAAGTTACCTCATTTATTTTTTTATCAGTATAGGTATATCAGGTATAACTATTCTTTTCCCGTTGGGTTTAAAAACAGTAAACGTAATATGTAACTATTGGCGTGATGGATTAAAAAGGTCTGTGCTTTGGTCTGTGCTTTTGATCAAAACTATGTGTATTTAACTAATTATGTTTTGTTGCAAATTCCTATTGTATCAAGTAAAATGGGGCTATTCGTGCTTAATAATATCCACTCAAGGAAGCACGTTGTTTCATTAATAGCGTTACTAATGCCAGTTAGAAACCTTTATTTATAAGGATTCTAGCTCTTTTTTTTACATAAAAATAGTAAAGATCTGTGCTTTTGTCTGTGCATTTATTAAAAACCGACGAATTGAGCGAACTTATCTGCTGTTTTTTCTTTTTCTTCAGGCATAACATGAGAATAGATACGATCAGTAATAGCAGTGCTAGTATGTCCTAATCTTTCAGCAACTTCTTTAATAGGCACTCCTGATTGAAGAAGTAAACTTGCATGTGTATGCCTAAAATGATGTGGTGTAATACTAGGTAAATCATATTTTTTTATTAAGCAATTGAGCCATATATTAACTACATTTGGTGAGAGCAGTTTATTATGGTTGTTCGTGAAAATATATTGTTCTTCACTAGATGTATTAAAGCCCATTTGGAAATAGTCACTACGTTGGATTGTACGCCATTTAGCCATAATTTGAAGTGTTTCATTGTCTAAGCTGATAGAACGTGTGCTAGAAGCTGTTTTGGGCGTTTGAGTGAGTATATTATAGAATTCGTCTTGTGCTACGGTCTTGCCTATATATACGCTCTTGTTTGTTATGTCTAGGTCTTTCCACTGCAAGGCTAGAACTTCACTCTTACGACAACCTGTAAAGGCTAGCAACCTAAAAATGCTAACTGTTTGAAATTACCATATTGTTTTAGACAATCAAAAAAATGATTCAATTCTTGTTTAGTGTAATACTCCAGTTTTGTTTCTTCCTCTTTCCACTTAGGAAGGATTGTTTTTCTCATTGGGTTAGTATTCATTAGTTCCATAGATTCGCCATATCGCATAATCTGAGCAGTGAGTTTTCTATAGAACGAGTATTGCTTGTGTCCTTGATTAAACCATTTATTAACTAAGTCCTGACACTGTATAACGGTTATTTCGTCAAGTTTGCAGTCACCTAGATAAGGTAATATGTGTTTTTCAGCAAAACGCTTATTCACAGCGATTGAAGATGGTTTAATCGTTAACCGTTGCTGTGCTAACCATTTCTCGTAAAGCTGTTTAAACGTCAAAACAGAGGGTTTATTATCTAGTCCATTTTCTTCAATATCCTTCAGAATTTCAGCAAGTGCAATTTGTGCTTGTTTTTTTGTTTTAAATCCTTGCCGCTTACGATAAACGTTTTTACCAGTTTTGGGATGACGTCCTACATAAGCATTAAACATATAGGCGGTTGTACCGTCTTTTTTTGTATACTTGTTAATTTGTGTCATTGTTTTTCTCCTATCTACCACCACGCCAATAGTATGTAGATGTTAGGGGAGAGATGTTTCTATAACTGGATTATACAAAGAAAAAAACTCATTCTTTAGCTTTTGATTTACGTTTTTTTTCCTCAATAAATACTGAACCTAAATGAACAAATAATTTCTTAGTTTCCTCAGATAAGTTCAATTCATCTATATAATCATTTGAGCCATTCCTTGACCAAAAGGAAGTATCTTCGTCTTTAGATATGAGTACGGTTGTTTGTTCTATTCTACTAGGTTTATCAGGATATTTTTCTTTTAGATTAAGAATTTCGGAACGAGCATTATCTAAAATCATATTAATATCATCTTTTAATTTATCGTCTACGGAGCTTTCATAGCTGTAAGCAATGAGCGTAGAATCGGATTTAAAAAGTTTTTTTATTTCTTCATGTGTTTTCGTGGATAGATCCTCAACTTTGAAAATTTGTTTAAAATCTTCAGTCAACGGTATTTGAATTTCATCAGAGAAAATTCCATACTCATTCACATCATCAATAGAAGGGATACTATAATACGTATTTGTAATTAAATTATGATTAGTTTTCACTTCTTTTCGATACCTGTCTACCAAATATCCTTCTAACCAACTGTATAGAAAACCAGTATTTTTTAAAGATTGAAATTCTGTATTCCATTCAACGGCTGGGATAGTAAAATACTGCTGCATTGCTTGTTTTAAGACACTATCTAAATCATTTTTATTAAAATACATTAGAGCTTTTCGAATTTCTTTTCCTAAATCGTCGTCGGAAAGATAGACTTGATAAACTTTCTTTGCGGCCGTCAAAGCTTTTTCTTCGCTAACCTTTTGGTTGGATATCCCCATTAAATAAGCCGTAGAAACACCATAATAATCAGCTAATTTTTCCCAAGTTTCTTGTTTTGGTTCGCTATCTTCGTTTTCATACCTATTAAGAGTGGAACGTGGAATACCTAACTCCTCACTTAACTCAACTAAAGTAATATTTTTTTCTTTCCTTAATTCTTTCAATCTGTTCATCAGAGGAAACTCCTTTCTCATTAGTATTCTTATAGATAGATTACATTATTTTTGGCAGAAAATCAAATTTAATTCCCAAAAAATGAGAAATAACTTGACTTCCCATTTTTTGGGAATTATAATCAAGGTATCAAATCCCAAAAAACGGGAAATCGGAAGAGGTGAGAATATGTTTGAGCTAGATTTAGAGATGATAGCCAAGCTACGTGAGCGCCGAGCGAGAAAAAATATTACTTTAGAAAAGGCATCTCATGAAATTGGTATTTCATCTAAAACGCTAGGACAGATAGAAAATGAAAAATCTTGTCTGTGCGTAAAACAGTCTACAAAAAATTAGTTGACTGGCTGGTAAATGAAAAAATTTATAAGGAGGTATGACAGCATGACAATGGAGCAACTGCAAACACCGCCTGTAGTTGTTGAGGTGTGCCATACGCTTGATAAAAAGCAATTGAATGCAATCAGTAAACAAGTGTATGAAACCACGCTAGAAGCGATTGAGCGAGCTAGACGAGACAGTGAAGTAGACAGCGACCTCATCTATACACGCGTTGGAGTAAGACGTTTCTTAGACAACTGTTCCGAAGCTTATTTAGATGAATTGATAGCGAAAGGACTACCAACAGGAAGGCGTTTATCTGATCGTAAAACCTGCTGGAGTAAGCATCAACTAAGATCTTGGCTTCTCGAAAATGAATAATAAAAATCCACCCGCCAATAGAGAATCCGAGATAGCACATAGTCAATCGTCCGTTACTACAGATTTAACTTGAGGAGGCAACAATGCTCAAATTAATATGGGTACCAAAAAAGTACAAGAATTTTTCCATTAGTGAGATCGTAGAAGAAGCAGAAACGATTTTAAAAGAGTGTAGAGAACATGAAAAACGAAACGCCAAGCTTTATGCCGATTTGATGATTATGCAAAATAGGATAGCTAATCTTACTGAAGAACAAGCACGACATAATTTGTCTGTGTTGATTCCATGGTTAGAAAGTCAGTTCCCAAGCTTAAAAGAAATGGAGGTGTGATAGATGAACGAATTAGTATTTTTACATTCACAGTATATCGAGGAAGAACCTTATACGACCGATGAGGTTATTGCAAAGTATTCACAAATTAAAAGAGAAAGTGTTTCTAAACTAATAAAAAAGTATCAAAAAGACCTAGAAGAGTTTGGCAAGGTCGGATTTGAAATCCGAGCAATGGAGAGTGGGCAAAAAGCTAAATTCTATCAATTAAACGAGGAACAAGCGACCTTGCTTATCACTTATCTAGATAATACCGAACCAGTTCGACGATTTAAGAAAGCGCTGGTGCGACAGTTCTATGACATGAAAAACGGACTCTACGCTAGACGTATGGAACGACAAAAGGAAAAAAGTGTGCGTAAGTCAATGACGGATGTTATCAAGGAGTTAGGGCTTTCCCCGCATTACTACAAGCATTATACAGACCTTGTTTATAAGACAGCATTAGGTTTTAATGCTAAGCAATTAAGAGAAGCTCGAGAGGTAAGTAAAAAATCAACGATATTAGATTTTTTAACGTCAGAAGAGATCGAAGCAGTGAACAAACGAGAGCAACAAGTAGCTACATTGCTTACTCTTAAAATGGATTATGACACGATTAAGAGCATTTTGAATGGTCAAGGTGTTTTATATCAAACAACGCTTAAAATGCCAGTAGCGACAAATTAAGGAGCAATTATGATGAATGAGAGCAAAAGAAAAGCCTTAACACACTAACCGACCAAAGTGAACGTGTTAAAGGCACCAAAAAGGCTAAATATAGCCGTCTTTTGTCTTTCATTTTACCAAAGAATGAGAGGAAAATCAAAATGAAAACGAAAATTAATTTACTATTAGTCGCATTTCTTTTAGGCGGCGGTGCATCTGTTCTACCTACAATCTTAAAACTAGCACTGTTTATCGGTGCTTTCACCGTGTTATTCATGAATTTTGATGAACATTTTTATAAATTTAATAAAGGAGAGTGCGAGTAATGTATCCAGAATTTGATAAAGATACAATAACCGACGAATTAAGAGATATTAAACATTTACTGTTCTTTTTACAGGAGGTTTTCGCATCTTTACAGAGAGAGAAAATAGACTATGAAAATGGCAAGAAAAATTCTGATAAAATATTGGCTTATGAAACATCGAGATGCATTGATCAAATGGTAACCTTGCAATATTTAGTATCAAAAAAAGTAAATGCACTTGCTGAAATGTTTAATGAATGTGTATAGAGGATGTGATTAAAAATTGAGTATCTATGTAAGTAAGGGATTTAGTAAAAAAATGAAGATAGTAGAGGGCGTTTCCCCTTTTCAATATCTTGTGGAGTACCTACCAGAGAAAGTAACTCTAGGAGAACACGCTACCAAAGAATCAATAGAACCGATTAAGCGAAAAGCAAGTTATTTTCTCGCTGGTGAACTGATAGGTAAACGCTCAAACGATAATCTATTAAGAAAAGAATTAATCGCTATCGATTATGACGAGCTAGAGGATAGAGATTTAAAAAATTTTATAAAAAAGATTGCTGAATCCCTAAAAGGAATTAGTTATATTCTCTATCCTACGATAAAAATAATGTTTCAGATTTTGGTCTAAGGTATCGGTTAGTTATAGATACAGACAGAAGCTATACAAAAGAGGAAAACGATTGCCTTTGGCAAAATATCGTAAATAAAATTGGTATGAAAGCTGATTTAGCTAGTAAAACATATTCACAAATAGCAGGGCTACCGATATTAAATGAATTTTCATCAGAAACACTTATTGTTCGTCAACAAGCGAATCCTTTGAAGGTAGATGAGTATTTAGATGTATCAGAAGAACAACAAACCTACAAAGAAGAAAAGGCTGTTCGTAAGGAGTTAACCAAGGAAGTAGCAATTAAAATGGTAGAGGCTTATGTCGAAAACGTAGGAGAAAAATTACTGGACCGTGCTTATTATTTGAACCCTTATATGAATATTAAATACGCTTTTGAAACAGGGGAGATAGATTTTGATACTGTTCAAGACTGTCTAACTCTTTTAGCTTTAGGTAATAGCGATTGGGCAACGCATAATATTGAACATTTTAAGCATGATACCTCTCCGTCAAGAACGGAACGCCGTTTTTGGATTTTTCGGTTGGGCATATAGCGATCCTTATGAAGAATTTGAGGGAATAGAATTAGGAGAGACTCAGGTTCTTTATTCTGGAAAAGAGTTAAAGTTTGCATTGGCTGAAAGAAGGAAAAAAGAACTGAAAAAGCTTAAAAAAAGCTGGGAAAAAAGTGGAGGAAGAGGTAAACCACCAACTTCTCTATCTACGTTACGATGTGGTCGAATACTCCAAGAATATATTGAGTTTTGCTTATTTGATATGGAAGAAAATACTCGTTTAGCTATGTATCAGCCAAAAGAAGGCATTTATACACAAAATGAAACACAAATAAAACGAGTGATTGGGTGGCTTGAACCGAAACACAATGCTAGAGCGGTAAATGATGTTATTTTTCACATTTGGAAAGAAGCTAAAATAAAGCCTAAAACGGTCTCAAGATATCTTATACCAGTGAAAAACGGGGTATTTAACCTTAAAACGAAACAACTAGAACCGTTTACGCCCAATTATGTATTCACATCAAAAATTGCAACCGCATATGTAGAAAATCCGTCGTTACCTAAATTTAATGATTGGGATGTAGAGAGCTGGTTGAACGAAATTGCTTGCGGAGATGCACAAATAACTACTCTGTTATGGCAGGTAATAAGTGATGCGATTAACGGGAACTATTCAAGGAAAAAATCAATCTGGCTTATGGGTGATGGATCAAACGGAAAAGGAACGTACCAACAGTTATTATATAACCTAATTGGTCCACAGAATATCGCAACGTTAAAAATAAATCAGTTTAGTGAGCGTTTTAAACTTGCTTTATTAGTAGAAAAAGTGGCAGTTATTGGGGATGATGTAGGAGCAGGAATTTATATTGATGATAGTTCGGAATTTAATAGTGTAGTGACTAATGAGACTATACTAATTGAAGTTAAAAATAGAATGCCCTATAGCGCTCGAATGTATGTGACTGTTATTCAGTCTACCAATGAGATGCCTAAAATTCGTAATAAATCTAATGGAACGTATCGCCGTTTGCTTATTGTACCTTTTAATGCTTCATTTGAAGGTGCTAAAGATGATTGGAGAATAAAAGAAGAGTATATCAACCGAAAAGAGGTGCTCGAATACGTTTTGCATAAAGCGGTAAACATGGATTTTGAACGTTTTATAGTACCTGATGTTTCCAAAAAACTTTTAGAAGAATATAAACAAGAAAATGACCCTCTAGTTGATTTTAGAGAAACAGTATTCAAGCCTTTAGGAATAAACAAAATCCCTTTTATATGGTTTACTCTCAATATAAAGAGTTTTGCAAGGAAAATAATTTTAAACCATTGAGTAAAATTAAATTTTCTAAACAGTTCACATATTTATTAGGGGATAGTTGGATAAATAAAAAAATAAAATATAGTGTGAATGAGATAGAAAAAATAAAAGCATTGGGAGATTTTTTCAGCTATGAAGAACCACCAGAAAATGGAATGCCTTACCAATCTTTAGTAAGAAACGATTTAAAGCTGATAAGTTAAATTACCGATTTAAAAATAAATTGGTAACCGACCAAATCCCTTGGGAGAGTAAGAGGGAAGAGAAATTTATAAAAAAATGGTAACCAATTCAAAATAAATCGGTTACCACTCCCACCCCTTGGGAGAGTGAGGGAGGAGCGTTTTGGTAACCAGTTACTAATTTTATCTATTGAAATTTGTAAATAAAGTTTTAATAAAAGTTTGAGGAATAGTAAAAAGAATTGGTAACTAGTTACCAAATGGCTCTATCCTTACTCCCCAATGCTTTAAGCGGTAACCAGTTTTTTAGAATTAGTTACCAAACGAATAAAACAAAAAAGATAAAGAAAAGAGGAAATCTTATGCTTATATTATCAACAGAAAAAGAACCGAATTTTGAATATGAAGAAATTACAAGAAGTTTTTATCCAATATGCTGGCTTTTACACGAGGTCATTTTACTGGAGATATTTCTCATTTTTCCCCTATCGTTTTAGCGGAAATGGAAAAAGACCCTAATTGGTTAGAAGAAGCTGCAGGAGGCATGCAAGGAGTAATTGTACAGTCTTTATTAGAAGATGAAAATTTTTCGAGTGTCGAACAGCTTAAAGGAGAATTAGCGCGATTGATTCGGCTTTACTTTGCCTTAGCAAAAGATAATCTTACTGAGAATCAGGAGAGCTTGTACGTAGATCTTTTTGATAAATTTACCTTCCTTCTGTTATGTTCGGATGAGTTTATAATGTATCTTGATAGTCAACCCAAATTTTAAATACTACAAAATACTACAAATTGTACATTATAAGACAAGGAGAGTAGCGATTATGAAAGTTAAAATTTTTCAAAGAGGAAATATCAACAAGTTAGAGCGTGAATTAAACGATTTTTTAGAGGAGAACCCGTATATTGAAATCAAACACATTAAACAGACTGGGGAAAGCTACGGAGATTCTGAGGAGGTTACGTCAGTTACAACTATTTCTATTTGGTATGAGGAGGAATAATAGTCATGATTAGAGAGAAAAAACCAGCAGGCACAAAACATGCATTAAATGTGCAGTCTAAAGACCGTAGAGCTTCTAAAGGGAACAACGCTAAAGAGATTGAAAAACGGCGATTATCGAAGAAACTAAAAGATTGAAGAAGAAATAACGGCATGAAATCTTCCGCTTCTTCCGTCCTAAAAAGAACCTTACAAGATCTCGTTTTATTCTATATAAAAACTTGACTAAACTTGACTTTTTCCTTAATTAGGTGTGAAAAAGTATGAATACTAACAATTACTAACGCTGTATAATTAAAATATTTCAAAACAAACACAATTATGCATCTTAAGGAGTGCTAAAGAGCTACTTAACAACGTGCACAGCTATTTTTACTATTAAGAAAACTAAAGAATTTAAAAGATTTTTATTAACAGGAGGCTAACATGGATAAAGTATACATTGATAACAGTAAAAAAACGGAAGTGGTAGAACTACCAAAATTTGGGGAAGTTAAGTTGATTGTAAAAGATGGGAAGGTAGTAAAATACGATACAATTACATCGCATGTTTTACCTAAGAATTAGCAGTCTAAACTATCTATTAGGCGAAAAAGTGCTATAATAAAGACAGTTAAATAAGTATATCTTGCTATTCTAGCGCTATGTATCTTACTAGGAAGAACCAGAGGATATGAGACAGCTTACTCTTAATTGAGTGAGGTCTTGTGTCCTCTTTTTTGTTTAAAATCTGACAAATCAGACACCTAAAAAAGTCGGCACTTTCGGCAGCCTAAAAAAGACAATTCAGGAAAGAGAGGAACGTTGTCAATGGATCCATTTGATGAAATTGTTATAAAAAACTATCTCTCATTTCCGTTAGTGTTGCAAAAGTTGCTTTCAATAAAAAATTAAGGCGTATTGAATTTTTCAGCCAAAATATGGCAACGCATATTGTGTTTGATGAGTTAGGAATGACTACAAAAGGCTTCCGACCAGATAAAGAAGTGGAAAAACTTTTGTTAAAGCTAGAGCTAATAGATAAACGAATCGAACGCACATTATTTCGACAAAAACATTTTGAGCGGTTTTGGGCTACTCTTAAGCCTTTAGAGCAACAATTGCTCATTAGGCGATTCAAGTATAAAGAAGAGGTTAATTGCCCTCACAGGCTTATAGAGAGCGTATTAGATGAGATTGAAGAGATAGAAACAGCTATTTGTTTGATGGAAAATATAGAATTAGAAGAAAACGAGCTTTCCGACGATGTAGAAGAAAACTTAGAGAGGATGTGTGACTTCTTTGCTTTATGAACGTATCCGTCCAGAGTTTCATCTTGCACGCTGGATATATTACGAAAAAGCACGATATGAGTTAAAAGGGTAGAACTTGAAAGTGCAAAAATATTTTTCAACGGGCTAAAGAACCTATCCGAATCAGATAAAAAGATTTTAATTGATGTTTATTATCGCTCAAAAGACTATTATAAATTTAACCGACAAACAGGATTATATCAGTCTGTCAGACCAATTTCCGACGATGCAATAGCAGAACAATACGGAATTACTAAAAAAGAAGTAACGAAAGTAAGACGGCAAGCGATAGATCATTTAGCGGAAGAAATGCGGAAAATTATATTAGCTATAAGTACAGCCTTTCATTTGAAGATAGGTAAAGACTTATATCTAGTTAGGCTTATAAACGAAGGAACATACAAAGAACAGTTTGTTCTTGGAAATAAAAGAGAAGCTAAAGTGTTTAGCGCAGAAAAGGAAGACACAATTAGAAAGTTTATGCAGCTAGGTTTTGAAAGAGAGCCAGCATGAATAAGGCTTAACCTTGAGAGGTATTCTTATGACAAAAAATAAGTTATTTCATTTAACAGATAAGTCCAATATCAATAGCATTAGAAAACACGGTTTAGTAGGAGTAAAAAAAGCAAAGGATCTTTTAAGAAGAGAGACAGGAACAGACCATACGCTCTTTAATCAGCAAACCTATTCTATTCTAAATACTTACGGGTGGAAAGGCTACGATCTTAGATGTGCTACTTTTATGTTTGAAGAAGATAGTTGTCTTGGCTATGAATTGCTGCAGCTAATGAATGACGATCCATATATTTTAGAAATAGAGATAGACCGTTTAAATAAAGATAAATTATTTGTGTTTAATACGGAAATTGCTAGCCATTTGCTAAATTATTCGAAACAAGATCAACACAGGCTAGCTAAGTTTTATTGGAATACAGCAATTCCATACAACACTTATGTACAAAACAAGGACAAAGTAAATGACGCTTTTCAATTAGGCAATATCATGTATCAAGCAGAATATGTTTATTTCGGTGAAATTTCACCAAAATATATAAAAAATTATGAAAGAGGTAAGAAATATGACAGCGGAAGATATTAAAAAAGTTTTAGAGGAATTTGTAGATGAAGAAGGGCAATTTGACATTGATAAAGCTTCGGAAGCATTAGAAGAGTTGATTAAAGAAAGCTTAGGTGATTCTACGGAATCAGATAAAGAGGATAAGAAAGAAGATAAACCTGATCCATTTAAAAAAATCATGTCTAAATATGATAAATAAGGGGTGCTATTAAAATGATAGAAATTAACTACGATATTCCGGGAAAAGTTGAGCTTATTTCCGAGCTAAAAGAAATTTTAGCGGAGTAGATAAAGTGATTAATGATTTAGAACAGGAAAAATCTGTCTTAGAGAAAGAGTTAGAAACGCTAGAAAATACGAAAACTTTTACGGTAGATAGTCTTAAGAGAAAACCTGAAATAAACAGGCTTTTAACTGAAAATAATCATTTACTAACACAAATGAAGAAAGAACGCGAGGAGCTACAGCAATCTTGTTTTACTCATTTTCCTAATAAAGTAGGAGATATTGACTCTCAATACAGACAAGCAATTGAAAAACAACTAGAGCCCGTGGAACAAGAAATAGCACTTTTGCTTAAACAATTAAATGAAAAGGCTATGTTTATAAAATCAGTTAAAGTAAAAGCTAATGCAATCTATAATCGTGAGGTAGTAGACGAAGGAAATAAAATCATCGGAGTTACTCGCCATAACAGAAGTGTAATAGGCATTTCAAGCTATGTTTCAGCTCCTAATCTAGTAGAAAGAGCTATGAAATTTGATCGTGGGCAACTTAAATCATAATACGGGGGAAGTATAAGTGAAAACTGGAACAGTTAAAAGTTTTAATCATAAAAGAGGATATGGCTTTATTATTGCCGAAGATGGATCAGAGATTTTTGTACATCAAACAGGTATTTGTATGCCAGGCTTTAGAAAATTGCTTGAAGGCCAAGCAGTGGAGTACGAAACCGCAGAATACGAAGGGCGAACAAAAGCGGTAAATGTTACTGTAATTGAATAGTGTTTAAAAGGTAGTCGGATAGTCGGCTACCTTTTTTATACCTAAAATATAAAAAAGCACAATAATTTAAAATTATTACAAATTATTTTTGCTGGTTTTCTAGTTACTTTATTATAGCTCGTTTGTTTGAGGGGAAGAAAAGATTTTTATCAGTGAAGTCTTTTCTGATATAATTAAAATAAAAACCAAAGAGGTCAGTAACTATGAAAATAGAACTAAATAATCGATCAGCAGTTGTTGCGAGTGTCCTATTCGTTCTTTTGAATATACTTGTATGGATTAAGTACCTCTTTTTCTACAATCCCTATCATGGTGCCTTTGATTTGTTGTGGACGTTACCAATTGGCTTGATAGGAGCTATTCCTAGTATGTACATAAAGCACTTAGGGTTAAAACTTATATTGCTTGTCGCTAATCTTTTAAGTGCTTTTAGTTTTTTAGTTCCTTGGATATTATTTATTTTGGCAATGTCTTTAGGATAAAAAAAGTGAGATTGGAGGTTTTTTATGTTACCTATAGGGATAGATTTTGGCACAAAAGATGCTATTCTAGCATCAGCTGTGTTAGTAATTCTAGGGATGACAGTTATTTTTCATTGGTCAGTATGGGAGTTTGTTATTACAGAGGCAATGATTATTCTAGCTTTTCATGCAGGCGGGAAAAACAGGATAAGCGTATAGAAGACAAGTATAAGAGAATGAAAAAGGGGGATTAACTTATGAATTGGGGAAGAATAAGGGCATTATCGTCGAAGGTTCCTGATGAACTTTGGTATTCTATAATTCTATTGTTTACTGTACCAATGGAAGGGGTTCCTAGTTATATTCGTTTTATCCCAGTAATTGGCATAGTGTGCAGTCTTTTAGCTTATAAATTTTCCCAAAAAAAAGATTTATTAGTGATAATCAGTCAGTTGGCAATATTAATATTTACATTTATAGCTTTATTCTATGTACGAAGTTTATTCTGGACTATTCTGTTAACAGCATGGGTAGTAATTGAATTAGGAACTTTATTAGCTTATATTAAAAATAAACTTTTGGAGAGCAAACAATGAAAAAAATTATCGATAAAATAGTATGCATCTATCGATCTAACACTTTATGTCAAGTATTACTACCAATAATATTGATTATTTTGATTAATCTAGTGTGGGACTTATTCGATGGTCATTATTCTATCAGTAGTTACATCGTATGGTTGGTACTGATAGGCGTGTATTTGATGTATTACGTAATGACAATAAAATTAAAATTAAGGTTAAGATATCAGTGGTTAGTCAGTGTGATAGTTTTGTTTTCATATTTTTCAATTTCAGGTTATATAGATGGGGGTACCGCTGACTGGACAAGTTACCTCATTTATTTTTTTATCAGTATAGGTATATCAGGTATAACTATTCTTTTCCCGTTGGGTTTAAAAACAGTAAACGTAATATGTAACTATTGGCGTGATGGATTAAAAAGGTCTGTGCTTTGGTCTGTGCTTTTGATCAAAACTATGTGTATTTAACTAATTATGTTTTGTTGCAAATTCCTATTGTATCAAGTAAAATGGGGCTATTCGTGCTTAATAATATCCACTCAAGGAAGCACGTTGTTTCATTAATAGCGTTACTAATGCCAGTTAGAAACCTTTATTTATAAGGATTCTAGCTCTTTTTTTTACATAAAAATAGTAAAGATCTGTGCTTTTGTCTGTGCATTTATTAAAAACCGACGAATTGAGCGAACTTATCTGCTGTTTTTTCTTTTTCTTCAGGCATAACATGAGAATAGATACGATCAGTAATAGCAGTGCTAGTATGTCCTAATCTTTCAGCAACTTCTTTAATAGGCACTCCTGATTGAAGAAGTAAACTTGCATGTGTATGCCTAAAATGATGTGGTGTAATACTAGGTAAATCATATTTTTTTATTAAGCAATTGAGCCATATATTAACTACATTTGGTGAGAGCAGTTTATTATGGTTGTTCGTGAAAATATATTGTTCTTCACTAGATGTATTAAAGCCCATTTGGAAATAGTCACTACGTTGGATTGTACGCCATTTAGCCATAATTTGAAGTGTTTCATTGTCTAAGCTGATAGAACGTGTGCTAGAAGCTGTTTTGGGCGTTTGAGTGAGTATATTATAGAATTCGTCTTGTGCTACGGTCTTGCCTATATATACGCTCTTGTTTGTTATGTCTAGGTCTTTCCACTGCAAGGCTAGAACTTCACTCTTACGACAACCTGTAAAGGCTAGCAACCTAAAAATGCTAACTGTTTGAAATTACCATATTGTTTTAGACAATCAAAAAATGATTCAATTCTTGTTTAGTGTAATACTCCAGTTTTGTTTCTTCCTCTTTCCACTTAGGAAGGATTGTTTTTCTCATTGGGTTAGTATTCATTAGTTCCATAGATTCGCCATATCGCATAATCTGAGCAGTGAGTTTTCTATAGAACGAGTATTGCTTGTGTCCTTGATTAAACCATTTATTAACTAAGTCCTGACACTGTATAACGGTTATTTCGTCAAGTTTGCAGTCACCTAGATAAGGTAATATGTGTTTTTCAGCAAAACGCTTATTCACAGCGATTGAAGATGGTTTAATCGTTAACCGTTGCTGTGCTAACCATTTCTCGTAAAGCTGTTTAAACGTCAAAACAGAGGGTTTATTATCTAGTCCATTTTCTTCAATATCCTTCAGAATTTCAGCAAGTGCAATTTGTGCTTGTTTTTTTGTTTTAAATCCTTGCCGCTTACGATAAACGTTTTTACCAGTTTTGGGATGACGTCCTACATAAGCATTAAACATATAGGCGGTTGTACCGTCTTTTTTTGTATACTTGTTAATTTGTGTCATTGTTTTTCTCCTATCTACCACCACGCCAATAGTATGTTGATGTTAGGGAGAGATGTTTCTATAACTGGATTATACAAAGAAAAAAACTCATTCTTTAGCTTTTGATTTACGTTTTTTTTCCTCAATAAATACTGAACCTAAATGAACAAATAATTTCTTAGTTTCCTCAGATAAGTTCAATTCATCTATATAATCATTTGAGCCATTCCTTGACCAAAAGGAAGTATCTTCGTCTTTAGATATGAGTACGGTTGTTTGTTCTATTCTACTAGGTTTATCAGGATATTTTTCTTTTAGATTAAGAATTTCGGAACGAGCATTATCTAAAATCATATTAATATCATCTTTTAATTTATCGTCTACGGAGCTTTCATAGCTGTAAGCAATGAGCGTAGAATCGGATTTAAAAAGTTTTTTTATTTCTTCATGTGTTTTCGTGGATAGATCCTCAACTTTGAAAATTTGTTTAAAATCTTCAGTCAACGGTATTTGAATTTCATCAGAGAAAATTCCATACTCATTCACATCATCAATAGAAGGGATACTATAATACGTATTTGTAATTAAATTATGATTAGTTTTCACTTCTTTTCGATACCTGTCTACCAAATATCCTTCTAACCAACTGTATAGAAAACCAGTATTTTTTAAAGATTGAAATTCTGTATTCCATTCAACGGCTGGGATAGTAAAATACTGCTGCATTGCTTGTTTTAAGACACTATCTAAATCATTTTTATTAAAATACATTAGAGCTTTTCGAATTTCTTTTCCTAAATCGTCGTCGGAAAGATAGACTTGATAAACTTTCTTTGCGGCCGTCAAAGCTTTTTCTTCGCTAACCTTTTGGTTGGATATCCCCATTAAATAAGCCGTAGAAACACCATAATAATCAGCTAATTTTTCCCAAGTTTCTTGTTTTGGTTCGCTATCTTCGTTTTCATACCTATTAAGAGTGGAACGTGGAATACCTAACTCCTCACTTAACTCAACTAAAGTAATATTTTTTTTCTTTCCTTAATTCTTTCAATCTGTTCATCAGAGGAAACTCCTTTCTCATTAGTATTCTTATAGATAGATTACATTATTTTTGGCAGAAAATCAAATTTAATTCCCAAAAAATGAGAAATAACTTGACTTCCCATTTTTTGGGAATTATAATCAAGGTATCAAATCCCAAAAAACGGGAAATCGGAAGAGGTGAGAATATGTTTGAGCTAGATTTAGAGATGATAGCCAAGCTACGTGAGCGCCGAGCGAGAAAAAATATTACTTTAGAAAAGGCATCTCATGAAATTGGTATTTCATCTAAAACGCTAGGACAGATAGAAAATGAAAAAATCTTGTCTGTGCGTAAAACAGTCTACAAAAAATTAGTTGACTGGCTGGTAAATGAAAAAATTTATAAGGAGGTATGACAGCATGACAATGGAGCAACTGCAAACACCGCCTGTAGTTGTTGAGGTGTGCCATACGCTTGATAAAAAGCAATTGAATGCAATCAGTAAACAAGTGTATGAAACCACGCTAGAAGCGATTGAGCGAGCTAGACGAGACAGTGAAGTAGACAGCGACCTCATCTATACACGCGTTGGAGTAAGACGTTTCTTAGACAACTGTTCCGAAGCTTATTTAGATGAATTGATAGCGAAAGGACTACCAACAGGAAGGCGTTTATCTGATCGTAAAACCTGCTGGAGTAAGCATCAACTAAGATCTTGGCTTCTCGAAAATAAAAAAAAAAATCCACCCGCCAATAGAGAATCCGAGATAGCACATAGTCAATCGTCCGTTACTACAGATTTAACTTGAGGAGGCAACAATGCTCAAATTAATATGGGTACCAAAAAAGTACAAGAATTTTTCCATTAGTGAGATCGTAGAAGAAGCAGAAACGATTTTAAAAGAGTGTAGAGAACATGAAAAACGAAACGCCAAGCTTTATGCCGATTTGATGATTATGCAAAATAGGATAGCTAATCTTACTGAAGAACAAGCACGACATAATTTGTCTGTGTTGATTCCATGGTTAGAAAGTCAGTTCCCAAGCTTAAAAGAAATGGAGGTGTGATAGATGAACGAATTAGTATTTTTACATTCACAGTATATCGAGGAAGAACCTTATACGACCGATGAGGTTATTGCAAAGTATTCACAAATTAAAAGAGAAAGTGTTTCTAAACTAATAAAAAAGTATCAAAAAGACCTAGAAGAGTTTGGCAAGGTCGGATTTGAAATCCGAGCAATGGAGAGTGGGCAAAAAGCTAAATTCTATCAATTAAACGAGGAACAAGCGACCTTGCTTATCACTTATCTAGATAATACCGAACCAGTTCGACGATTTAAGAAAGCGCTGGTGCGACAGTTCTATGACATGAAAAACGGACTCTACGCTAGACGTATGGAACGACAAAAGGAAAAAAGTGTGCGTAAGTCAATGACGGATGTTATCAAGGAGTTAGGGCTTTCCCCGCATTACTACAAGCATTATACAGACCTTGTTTATAAGACAGCATTAGGTTTTAATGCTAAGCAATTAAGAGAAGCTCGAGAGGTAAGTAAAAAATCAACGATATTAGATTTTTTAACGTCAGAAGAGATCGAAGCAGTGAACAAACGAGAGCAACAAGTAGCTACATTGCTTACTCTTAAAATGGATTATGACACGATTAAGAGCATTTTGAATGGTCAAGGTGTTTTATATCAAACAACGCTTAAAATGCCAGTAGCGACAAATTAAGGAGCAATTATGATGAATGAGAGCAAAAGAAAAGCCTTAACACACTAACCGACCAAAGTGAACGTGTTAAAGGCACCAAAAAGGCTAAATATAGCCGTCTTTTGTCTTTCATTTTACCAAAGAATGAGAGGAAAATCAAAATGAAAACGAAAATTAATTTACTATTAGTCGCATTTCTTTTAGGCGGCGGTGCATCTGTTCTACCTACAATCTTAAAACTAGCACTGTTTATCGGTGCTTTCACCGTGTTATTCATGAATTTTGATGAACATTTTTATAAATTTAATAAAGGAGAGTGCGAGTAATGTATCCAGAATTTGATAAAGATACAATAACCGACGAATTAAGAGATATTAAACATTTACTGTTCTTTTTACAGGAGGTTTTCGCATCTTTACAGAGAGAGAAAATAGACTATGAAAATGGCAAGAAAAATTCTGATAAAATATTGGCTTATGAAACATCGAGATGCATTGATCAAATGGTAACCTTGCAATATTTAGTATCAAAAAAAGTAAATGCACTTGCTGAAATGTTTAATGAATGTGTATAGAGGATGTGATTAAAAATTGAGTATCTATGTAAGTAAGGGATTTAGTAAAAAATGAAGATAGTAGAGGGCGTTTCCCTTTTCAATATCTTGTGGAGTACCTACCAGAGAAAGTAACTCTAGGAGAACACGCTACCAAAGAATCAATAGAACCGATTAAGCGAAAAGCAAGTTATTTTCTCGCTGGTGAACTGATAGGTAAACGCTCAAACGATAATCTATTAAGAAAAGAATTAATCGCTATCGATTATGACGAGCTAGAGGATAGAGATTTAAAAAATTTTATAAAAAAGATTGCTGAATCCCTAAAAGGAATTAGTTATATTCTCTATCCTACGATAAAAATAATGTTTCAGATTTTGGTCTAAGGTATCGGTTAGTTATAGATACAGACAGAAGCTATACAAAAGAGGAAAACGATTGCCTTTGGCAAAATATCGTAAATAAAATTGGTATGAAAGCTGATTTAGCTAGTAAAACATATTCACAAATAGCAGGGCTACCGATATTAAATGAATTTTCATCAGAAACACTTATTGTTCGTCAACAAGCGAATCCTTTGAAGGTAGATGAGTATTTAGATGTATCAGAAGAACAACAAACCTACAAAGAAGAAAAGGCTGTTCGTAAGGAGTTAACCAAGGAAGTAGCAATTAAAATGGTAGAGGCTTATGTCGAAAACGTAGGAGAAAAATTACTGGACCGTGCTTATTATTTGAACCCTTATATGAATATTAAATACGCTTTTGAAACAGGGGAGATAGATTTTGATACTGTTCAAGACTGTCTAACTCTTTTAGCTTTAGGTAATAGCGATTGGGCAACGCATAATATTGAACATTTTAAGCATGATACCTCTCCCGTCAAGAACGGAACGCCGTTTTTGGATTTTTTCGGTTGGGCATATAGCGATCCTTATGAAGAATTTGAGGGAATAGAATTAGGAGAGACTCAGGTTCTTTATTCTGGAAAAGAGTTAAAGTTTGCATTGGCTGAAAGAAGGAAAAAAGAACTGAAAAAGCTTAAAAAAAGCTGGGAAAAAAGTGGAGGAAGAGGTAAACCACCAACTTCTCTATCTACGTTACGATGTGGTCGAATACTCCAAGAATATATTGAGTTTTGCTTATTTGATATGGAAGAAAATACTCGTTTAGCTATGTATCAGCCAAAAGAAGGCATTTATACACAAAATGAAACACAAATAAAACGAGTGATTGGGTGGCTTGAACCGAAACACAATGCTAGAGCGGTAAATGATGTTATTTTTCACATTTGGAAAGAAGCTAAAATAAAGCCTAAAACGGTCTCAAGATATCTTATACCAGTGAAAAACGGGGTATTTAACCTTAAAACGAAACAACTAGAACCGTTTACGCCCAATTATGTATTCACATCAAAAATTGCAACCGCATATGTAGAAAATCCGTCGTTACCTAAATTTAATGATTGGGATGTAGAGAGCTGGTTGAACGAAATTGCTTGCGGAGATGCACAAATAACTACTCTGTTATGGCAGGTAATAAGTGATGCGATTAACGGGAACTATTCAAGGAAAAAATCAATCTGGCTTATGGGTGATGGATCAAACGGAAAAGGAACGTACCAACAGTTATTATATAACCTAATTGGTCCACAGAATATCGCAACGTTAAAAATAAATCAGTTTAGTGAGCGTTTTAAACTTGCTTTATTAGTAGAAAAAGTGGCAGTTATTGGGGATGATGTAGGAGCAGGAATTTATATTGATGATAGTTCGGAATTTAATAGTGTAGTGACTAATGAGACTATACTAATTGAAGTTAAAAATAGAATGCCCTATAGCGCTCGAATGTATGTGACTGTTATTCAGTCTACCAATGAGATGCCTAAAATTCGTAATAAATCTAATGGAACGTATCGCCGTTTGCTTATTGTACCTTTTAATGCTTCATTTGAAGGTGCTAAAGATGATTGGAGAATAAAAGAAGAGTATATCAACCGAAAAGAGGTGCTCGAATACGTTTTGCATAAAGCGGTAAACATGGATTTTGAACGTTTTATAGTACCTGATGTTTCCAAAAAACTTTTAGAAGAATATAAACAAGAAAATGACCCTCTAGTTGATTTTAGAGAAACAGTATTCAAGCCTTTAGGAATAAACAAAATCCCTTTTATATGGTTTACTCTCAATATAAAGAGTTTTGCAAGGAAAATAATTTTAAACCATTGAGTAAAATTAAATTTTCTAAACAGTTCACATATTTATTAGGGGATAGTTGGATAAATAAAAAATAAAATATAGTGTGAATGAGATAGAAAAATAAAAGCATTGGGAGATTTTTTCAGCTATGAAGAACCACCAGAAAATGGAATGCCTTACCAATCTTTAGTAAGAAACGATTTAAAGCTGATAAGTTAAATTACCGATTTAAAAATAAATTGGTAACCGACCAAATCCCTTGGGAGAGTAAGAGGGAAGAGAAATTTATAAAAAAATGGTAACCAATTCAAAATAAATCGGTTACCACTCCCACCCCTTGGGAGAGTGAGGGAGGAGCGTTTTGGTAACCAGTTACTAATTTTATCTATTGAAATTTGTAAATAAAGTTTTAATAAAAGTTTGAGGAATAGTAAAAAGAATTGGTAACTAGTTACCAAATGGCTCTATCCTTACTCCCCCAATGCTTTAAGCGGTAACCAGTTTTTTAGAATTAGTTACCAAACGAATAAAACAAAAAAAGATAAAGAAAAGAGGAAATCTTATGCTTATATTATCAACAGAAAAAGAACCGAATTTTGAATATGAAGAAATTACAAGAAGTTTTTTATCCAATATGCTGGCTTTTACACGAGGTCATTTTACTGGAGATATTTCTCATTTTTCCCCTATCGTTTTAGCGGAAATGGAAAAAGACCCTAATTGGTTAGAAGAAGCTGCAGGAGGCATGCAAGGAGTAATTGTACAGTCTTTATTAGAAGATGAAAATTTTTCGAGTGTCGAACAGCTTAAAGGAGAATTAGCGCGATTGATTCGGCTTTACTTTGCCTTAGCAAAAGATAATCTTACTGAGAATCAGGAGAGCTTGTACGTAGATCTTTTTGATAAATTTACCTTCCTTCTGTTATGTTCGGATGAGTTTATAATGTATCTTGATAGTCAACCCAAATTTTAAATACTACAAAATACTACAAATTGTACATTATAAGACAAGGAGAGTAGCGATTATGAAAGTTAAAATTTTTCAAAGAGGAAATATCAACAAGTTAGAGCGTGAATTAAACGATTTTTTAGAGGAGAACCCGTATATTGAAATCAAACACATTAAACAGACTGGGGAAAGCTACGGAGATTCTGAGGAGGTTACGTCAGTTACAACTATTTCTATTTGGTATGAGGAGGAATAATAGTCATGATTAGAGAGAAAAAACCAGCAGGCACAAAACATGCATTAAATGTGCAGTCTAAAGACCGTAGAGCTTCTAAAGGGAACAACGCTAAAGAGATTGAAAAACGGCGATTATCGAAGAAACTAAAAAGATTGAAGAAGAAATAACGGCATGAAATCTTCCGCTTCTTCCGTCCTAAAAAAGAACCTTACAAGATCTCGTTTTATTCTATATAAAAACTTGACTAAACTTGACTTTTTCCTTAATTAGGTGTGAAAAAGTATGAATACTAACAATTACTAACGCTGTATAATTAAAATATTTCAAAACAAACACAATTATGCATCTTAAGGAGTGCTAAAGAGCTACTTAACAACGTGCACAGCTATTTTTACTATTAAGAAAACTAAAGAATTTAAAAGATTTTTATTAACAGGAGGCTAACATGGATAAAGTATACATTGATAACAGTAAAAAAACGGAAGTGGTAGAACTACCAAAATTTGGGGAAGTTAAGTTGATTGTAAAAGATGGGAAGGTAGTAAAATACGATACAATTACATCGCATGTTTTACCTAAGAATTAGCAGTCTAAACTATCTATTAGGCGAAAAAAGTGCTATAATAAAGACAGTTAAATAAGTATATCTTGCTATTCTAGCGCTATGTATCTTACTAGGAAGAACCAGAGGATATGAGACAGCTTACTCTTAATTGAGTGAGGTCTTGTGTCCTCTTTTTTGTTTAAAATCTGACAAATCAGACACCTAAAAAAGTCGGCACTTTCGGCAGCCTAAAAAAGACAATTCAGGAAAGAGAGGAACGTTGTCAATGGATCCATTTGATGAAATTGTTATAAAAAACTATCTCTCATTTCCGTTAGTGTTGCAAAAGTTGCTTTCAATAAAAAATTAAGGCGTATTGAATTTTTCAGCCAAAATATGGCAACGCATATTGTGTTTGATGAGTTAGGAATGACTACAAAAGGCTTCCGACCAGATAAAGAAGTGGAAAAACTTTTGTTAAAGCTAGAGCTAATAGATAAACGAATCGAACGCACATTATTTCGACAAAAACATTTTGAGCGGTTTTGGGCTACTCTTAAGCCTTTAGAGCAACAATTGCTCATTAGGCGATTCAAGTATAAAGAAGAGGTTAATTGCCCTCACAGGCTTATAGAGAGCGTATTAGATGAGATTGAAGAGATAGAAACAGCTATTTGTTTGATGGAAAATATAGAATTAGAAGAAAACGAGCTTTCCGACGATGTAGAAGAAAACTTAGAGAGGATGTGTGACTTCTTTGCTTTATGAACGTATCCGTCCAGAGTTTCATCTTGCACGCTGGATATATTACGAAAAAGCACGATATGAGTTAAAAGGGTAGAACTTGAAAGTGCAAAAATATTTTTCAACGGGCTAAAGAACCTATCCGAATCAGATAAAAAGATTTTAATTGATGTTTATTATCGCTCAAAAGACTATTATAAATTTAACCGACAAACAGGATTATATCAGTCTGTCAGACCAATTTCCGACGATGCAATAGCAGAACAATACGGAATTACTAAAAAAGAAGTAACGAAAGTAAGACGGCAAGCGATAGATCATTTAGCGGAAGAAATGCGGAAAATTATATTAGCTATAAGTACAGCCTTTCATTTGAAGATAGGTAAAGACTTATATCTAGTTAGGCTTATAAACGAAGGAACATACAAAGAACAGTTTGTTCTTGGAAATAAAAGAGAAGCTAAAGTGTTTAGCGCAGAAAAGGAAGACACAATTAGAAAGTTTATGCAGCTAGGTTTTGAAAGAGAGCCAGCATGAATAAGGCTTAACCTTGAGAGGTATTCTTATGACAAAAAATAAGTTATTTCATTTAACAGATAAGTCCAATATCAATAGCATTAGAAAACACGGTTTAGTAGGAGTAAAAAAAGCAAAGGATCTTTTAAGAAGAGAGACAGGAACAGACCATACGCTCTTTAATCAGCAAACCTATTCTATTCTAAATACTTACGGGTGGAAAGGCTACGATCTTAGATGTGCTACTTTTATGTTTGAAGAAGATAGTTGTCTTGGCTATGAATTGCTGCAGCTAATGAATGACGATCCATATATTTTAGAAATAGAGATAGACCGTTTAAATAAAGATAAATTATTTGTGTTTAATACGGAAATTGCTAGCCATTTGCTAAATTATTCGAAACAAGATCAACACAGGCTAGCTAAGTTTTATTGGAATACAGCAATTCCATACAACACTTATGTACAAAACAAGGACAAAGTAAATGACGCTTTTCAATTAGGCAATATCATGTATCAAGCAGAATATGTTTATTTCGGTGAAATTTCACCAAAATATATAAAAAATTATGAAAGAGGTAAGAAATATGACAGCGGAAGATATTAAAAAAGTTTTAGAGGAATTTGTAGATGAAGAAGGGCAATTTGACATTGATAAAGCTTCGGAAGCATTAGAAGAGTTGATTAAAGAAAGCTTAGGTGATTCTACGGAATCAGATAAAGAGGATAAGAAAGAAGATAAACCTGATCCATTTAAAAAAATCATGTCTAAATATGATAAATAAGGGGTGCTATTAAAATGATAGAAATTAACTACGATATTCCGGGAAAAGTTGAGCTTATTTCCGAGCTAAAAGAAATTTTAGCGGAGTAGATAAAGTGATTAATGATTTAGAACAGGAAAAATCTGTCTTAGAGAAAGAGTTAGAAACGCTAGAAAATACGAAAACTTTTACGGTAGATAGTCTTAAGAGAAAACCTGAAATAAACAGGCTTTTAACTGAAAATAATCATTTACTAACACAAATGAAGAAAGAACGCGAGGAGCTACAGCAATCTTGTTTTACTCATTTTCCTAATAAAGTAGGAGATATTGACTCTCAATACAGACAAGCAATTGAAAAACAACTAGAGCCCGTGGAACAAGAAATAGCACTTTGCTTAAACAATTAAATGAAAAGGCTATGTTTATAAAATCAGTTAAAGTAAAAGCTAATGCAATCTATAATCGTGAGGTAGTAGACGAAGGAAATAAAATCATCGGAGTTACTCGCCATAACAGAAGTGTAATAGGCATTTCAAGCTATGTTTCAGCTCCTAATCTAGTAGAAAGAGCTATGAAATTTGATCGTGGGCAACTTAAATCATAATACGGGGGAAGTATAAGTGAAAACTGGAACAGTTAAAAGTTTTAATCATAAAAGAGGATATGGCTTTATTATTGCCGAAGATGGATCAGAGATTTTTGTACATCAAACAGGTATTTGTATGCCAGGCTTTAGAAAATTGCTTGAAGGCCAAGCAGTGGAGTACGAAACCGCAGAATACGAAGGGCGAACAAAAGCGGTAAATGTTACTGTAATTGAATAGTGTTTAAAAGGTAGTCGGATAGTCGGCTACCTTTTTTATACCTAAAATATAAAAAGCACAATAATTTAAAATTATTACAAATTATTTTGCTGGTTTTCTAGTTACTTTATTATAGCTCGTTTGTTTGAGGGGAAGAAAAGATTTTTATCAGTGAAGTCTTTTCTGATATAATTAAAATAAAAACCAAAGAGGTCAGTAACTATGAAAATAGAACTAAATAATCGATCAGCAGTTGTTGCGAGTGTCCTATTCGTTCTTTTGAATATACTTGTATGGATTAAGTACCTCTTTTTCTACAATCCCTATCATGGTGCCTTTGATTTGTTGTGGACGTTACCAATTGGCTTGATAGGAGCTATTCTAGTATGTACATAAAGCACTTAGGGTTAAAACTTATATTGCTTGTCGCTAATCTTTTAAGTGCTTTTAGTTTTTTAGTTCCTTGGATATTATTTATTTTGGCAATGTCTTTAGGATAAAAAAAGTGAGATTGGAGGTTTTTTATGTTACCTATAGGGATAGATTTTGGCACAAAAGATGCTATTCTAGCATCAGCTGTGTTAGTAATTCTAGGGATGACAGTTATTTTTCATTGGTCAGTATGGGAGTTTGTTATTACAGAGGCAATGATTATTCTAGCTTTTCATGCAGGCGGGAAAAAACAGGATAAGCGTATAGAAGACAAGTATAAGAGAATGAAAAAGGGGGATTAACTTATGAATTGGGGAAGAATAAGGGCATTATCGTCGAAGGTTCCTGATGAACTTTGGTATTCTATAATTCTATTGTTTACTGTACCAATGGAAGGGGTTCCTAGTTATATTCGTTTTATCCCAGTAATTGGCATAGTGTGCAGTCTTTTAGCTTATAAATTTTCCCAAAAAAAAGATTTATTAGTGATAATCAGTCAGTTGGCAATATTAATATTTACATTTATAGCTTTATTCTATGTACGAAGTTTATTCTGGACTATTCTGTTAACAGCATGGGTAGTAATTGAATTAGGAACTTTATTAGCTTATATTAAAAATAAACTTTTGGAGAGCAAACAATGAAAAAAATTATCGATAAAATAGTATGCATCTATCGATCTAACACTTTATGTCAAGTATTACTACCAATAATATTGATTATTTTGATTAATCTAGTGTGGGACTTATTCGATGGTCATTATTCTATCAGTAGTTACATCGTATGGTTGGTACTGATAGGCGTGTATTTGATGTATTACGTAATGACAATAAAATTAAAATTAAGGTTAAGATATCAGTGGTTAGTCAGTGTGATAGTTTTGTTTTCATATTTTTCAATTTCAGGTTATATAGATGGGGTACCGCTGACTGGACAAGTTACCTCATTTATTTTTTATCAGTATAGGTATATCAGGTATAACTATTCTTTTCCCGTTGGGTTTAAAAACAGTAAACGTAATATGTAACTATTGGCGTGATGGATTAAAAAGGTCTGTGCTTTGGTCTGTGCTTTTGATCAAAACTATGTGTATTTAACTAATTATGTTTTGTTACAAATTCCTATTGTATCAAGTAAAATGGGGCTATTCGTGCTTAATAATATCCACTCAAGGAAGCACGTTGTTTCATTAATAGCGTTACTAATGCCAGTTAGAAACCTTTATTTATAAGGATTCTAGCTCTTTTTTTACATAAAAATAGTAAAGATCTGTGCTTTTGTCTGTGCATTTATTAAAACCGACGAATTGAGCGAACTTATCTGCTGTTTTTCTTTTCTTCAGGCATAACATGAGAATAGATACGATCAGTAATAGCAGTGCTAGTATGTCCTAATCTTTCAGCAACTTCTTTAATAGGCACTCCTGATTGAAGAAGTAAACTTGCATGTGTATGCCTAAAATGATGTGGTGTAATACTAGGTAAATCATATTTTTTTATTAAGCAATTGAGCCATATATTAACTACATTTGGTGAGAGCAGTTTATTATGGTTGTTCGTGAAAATATATTGTTCTTCACTAGATGTATTAAAGCCCATTTGGAAATAGTCACTACGTTGGATTGTACGCCATTTAGCCATAATTTGAAGTGTTTCATTGTCTAAGCTGATAGAACGTGTGCTAGAAGCTGTTTTGGGCGTTTGAGTGAGTATATTATAGAATTCGTCTTGTGCTACGGTCTTGCCTATATATACGCTCTTGTTTGTTATGTCTAGGTCTTTCCACTGCAAGGCTAGAACTTCACTCTTACGACAACCTGTAAAGGCTAGCAACCTAAAAAATGCTAACTGTTTGAAATTACCATATTGTTTTAGACAATCAAAAAAATGATTCAATTCTTGTTTAGTGTAATACTCCAGTTTTGTTTCTTCCTCTTTCCACTTAGGAAGGATTGTTTTTCTCATTGGGTTAGTATTCATTAGTTCCATAGATTCGCCATATCGCATAATCTGAGCAGTGAGTTTTCTATAGAACGAGTATTGCTTGTGTCCTTGATTAAACCATTTATTAACTAAGTCCTGACACTGTATAACGGTTATTTCGTCAAGTTTGCAGTCACCTAGATAAGGTAATATGTGTTTTTCAGCAAAACGCTTATTCACAGCGATTGAAGATGGTTTAATCGTTAACCGTTGCTGTGCTAACCATTTCTCGTAAAGCTGTTTAAACGTCAAAACAGAGGGTTTATTATCTAGTCCATTTTCTTCAATATCCTTCAGAATTTCAGCAAGTGCAATTTGTGCTTGTTTTTTTGTTTTAAATCCTTGCCGCTTACGATAAACGTTTTTACCAGTTTTGGGATGACGTCCTACATAAGCATTAAACATATAGGCGGTTGTACCGTCTTTTTTTGTATACTTGTTAATTTGTGTCATTGTTTTTCTCCTATCTACCACCACGCCAATAGTATGTAGATGTTTGGGGAGAGATGTTTTTCTAACTGGATTATACAAAGAAAAAACTCATTCTTTAGCTTTTGATTTACGTTTTTTCCTCAATAAATACTGAACCTAAATGAACAAATAATTTCTTAGTTTCCTCAGATAAGTTCAATTCATCTATATAATCATTTGAGCCATTCCTTGACCAAAAGGAAGTATCTTCGTCTTTAGATATGAGTACGGTTGTTTGTTCTATTCTACTAGGTTTATCAGGATATTTTTCTTTTAGATTAAGAATTTCGGAACGAGCATTATCTAAAATCATATTAATATCATCTTTTAATTTATCGTCTACGGAGCTTTCATAGCTGTAAGCAATGAGCGTAGAATCGGATTTAAAAAGTTTTTTTATTTCTTCATGTGTTTTCGTGGATAGATCCTCAACTTTGAAAATTTGTTTAAAATCTTCAGTCAACGGTATTTGAATTTCATCAGAGAAAATTCCATACTCATTCACATCATCAATAGAAGGGATACTATAATACGTATTTGTAATTAAATTATGATTAGTTTTCACTTCTTTTCGATACCTGTCTACCAAATATCCTTCTAACCAACTGTATAGAAAACCAGTATTTTTTAAAGATTGAAATTCTGTATTCCATTCAACGGCTGGGATAGTAAAATACTGCTGCATTGCTTGTTTTAAGACACTATCTAAATCATTTTTATTAAAATACATTAGAGCTTTTCGAATTTCTTTTCCTAAATCGTCGTCGGAAAGATAGACTTGATAAACTTTCTTTGCGGCCGTCAAAGCTTTTCTTCGCTAACCTTTTGGTTGGATATCCCCATTAAATAAGCCGTAGAAACACCATAATAATCAGCTAATTTTTCCCAAGTTTCTTGTTTTGGTTCGCTATCTTCGTTTTCATACCTATTAAGAGTGGAACGTGGAATACCTAACTCCTCACTTAACTCAACTAAAGTAATATTTTTTTCTTTCCTTAATTCTTTCAATCTGTTCATCAGAGGAAACTCCTTTCTCATTAGTATTCTTATAGATAGATTACATTATTTTTGGCAGAAAATCAAATTTAATTCCCAAAAAATGAGAAATAACTTGACTTCCCATTTTTTGGGAATTATAATCAAGGTATCAAATCCCAAAAAACGGGAAATCGGAAGAGGTGAGAATATGTTTGAGCTAGATTTAGAGATGATAGCCAAGCTACGTGAGCGCCGAGCGAGAAAAAATATTACTTTAGAAAAGGCATCTCATGAAATTGGTATTTCATCTAAAACGCTAGGACAGATAGAAAATGAAAAATCTTGTCTGTGCGTAAAACAGTCTACAAAAATTAGTTGACTGGCTGGTAAATGAAAAAATTTATAAGGGGGTAGGACAGCATGACAATGGAGCAACTGCAAACACCGCCTGTAGTTGTTGAGGTGTGCCATACGCTTGATAAAAAGCAATTGAATGCAATCAGTAAACAAGTGTATGAAACCACGCTAGAAGCGATTGAGCGAGCTAGACGAGACAGTGAAGTAGACAGCGACCTCATCTATACACGCGTTGGAGTAAGACGTTTCTTAGACAACTGTTCCGAAGCTTATTTAGATGAATTGATAGCGAAAGGACTACCAACAGGAAGGCGTTTATCTGATCGTAAAACCTGCTGGAGTAAGCATCAACTAAGATCTTGGCTTCTCGAAAATGAATAATAAAAATCCACCCGCCAATAGAGAATCCGAGATAGCACATAGTCAATCGTCCGTTACTACAGATTTAACTTGAGGAGGCAACAATGCTCAAATTAATATGGGTACCAAAAAAGTACAAGAATTTTTCCATTAGTGAGATCGTAGAAGAAGCAGAAACGATTTTAAAAGAGTGTAGAGAACATGAAAAACGAAACGCCAAGCTTTATGCCGATTTGATGATTATGCAAAATAGGATAGCTAATCTTACTGAAGAACAAGCACGACATAATTTGTCTGTGTTGATTCCATGGTTAGAAAGTCAGTTCCCAAGCTTAAAAGAAATGGAGGTGTGATAGATGAACGAATTAGTATTTTTACATTCACAGTATATCGAGGAAGAACCTTATACGACCGATGAGGTTATTGCAAAGTATTCACAAATTAAAAGAGAAAGTGTTTCTAAACTAATAAAAAAGTATCAAAAAGACCTAGAAGAGTTTGGCAAGGTCGGATTTGAAATCCGAGCAATGGAGAGTGGGCAAAAAGCTAAATTCTATCAATTAAACGAGGAACAAGCGACCTTGCTTATCACTTATCTAGATAATACCGAACCAGTTCGACGATTTAAGAAAGCGCTGGTGCGACAGTTCTATGACATGAAAAACGGACTCTACGCTAGACGTATGGAACGACAAAAGGAAAAAGTGTGCGTAAGTCAATGACGGATGTTATCAAGGAGTTAGGGCTTTCCCGCATTACTACAAGCATTATACAGACCTTGTTTATAAGACAGCATTAGGTTTTAATGCTAAGCAATTAAGAGAAGCTCGAGAGGTAAGTAAAAAATCAACGATATTAGATTTTTTAACGTCAGAAGAGATCGAAGCAGTGAACAAACGAGAGCAACAAGTAGCTACATTGCTTACTCTTAAAATGGATTATGACACGATTAAGAGCATTTTGAATGGTCAAGGTGTTTTATATCAAACAACGCTTAAAATGCCAGTAGCGACAAATTAAGGAGCAATTATGATGAATGAGAGCAAAAGAAAAAGCCTTAACACACTAACCGACCAAAGTGAACGTGTTAAAGGCACCAAAAAGGCTAAATATAGCCGTCTTTTGTCTTTCATTTTACCAAAGAATGAGAGGAAAATCAAAATGAAAACGAAAATTAATTTACTATTAGTCGCATTTCTTTTAGGCGGCGGTGCATCTGTTCTACCTACAATCTTAAAACTAGCACTGTTTATCGGTGCTTTCACCGTGTTATTCATGAATTTTGATGAACATTTTTATAAATTTAATAAAGGAGAGTGCGAGTAATGTATCCAGAATTTGATAAAGATACAATAACCGACGAATTAAGAGATATTAAACATTTACTGTTCTTTTTACAGGAGGTTTTCGCATCTTTACAGAGAGAGAAAATAGACTATGAAAATGGCAAGAAAAATTCTGATAAAATATTGGCTTATGAAACATCGAGATGCATTGATCAAATGGTAACCTTGCAATATTTAGTATCAAAAAAAGTAAATGCACTTGCTGAAATGTTTAATGAATGTGTATAGAGGATGTGATTAAAAATTGAGTATCTATGTAAGTAAGGGATTTAGTAAAAAAATGAAGATAGTAGAGGGCGTTTCCCTTTTCAATATCTTGTGGAGTACCTACCAGAGAAAGTAACTCTAGGAGAACACGCTACCAAAGAATCAATAGAACCGATTAAGCGAAAAGCAAGTTATTTTCTCGCTGGTGAACTGATAGGTAAACGCTCAAACGATAATCTATTAAGAAAAGAATTAATCGCTATCGATTATGACGAGCTAGAGGATAGAGATTTAAAAAATTTTATAAAAAAGATTGCTGAATCCCTAAAAGGAATTAGTTATATTCTCTATCCTACGATAAAAAATAATGTTTCAGATTTTGGTCTAAGGTATCGGTTAGTTATAGATACAGACAGAAGCTATACAAAAGAGGAAAACGATTGCCTTTGGCAAAATATCGTAAATAAAATTGGTATGAAAGCTGATTTAGCTAGTAAAACATATTCACAAATAGCAGGGCTACCGATATTAAATGAATTTTCATCAGAAACACTTATTGTTCGTCAACAAGCGAATCCTTTGAAGGTAGATGAGTATTTAGATGTATCAGAAGAACAACAAACCTACAAAGAAGAAAAGGCTGTTCGTAAGGAGTTAACCAAGGAAGTAGCAATTAAAATGGTAGAGGCTTATGTCGAAAACGTAGGAGAAAAATTACTGGACCGTGCTTATTATTTGAACCCTTATATGAATATTAAATACGCTTTTGAAACAGGGGAGATAGATTTTGATACTGTTCAAGACTGTCTAACTCTTTTAGCTTTAGGTAATAGCGATTGGGCAACGCATAATATTGAACATTTTAAGCATGATACCTCTCCCGTCAAGAACGGAACGCCGTTTTTGGATTTTTTCGGTTGGGCATATAGCGATCCTTATGAAGAATTTGAGGGAATAGAATTAGGAGAGACTCAGGTTCTTTATTCTGGAAAAGAGTTAAAGTTTGCATTGGCTGAAAGAAGGAAAAAAGAACTGAAAAAGCTTAAAAAGCTGGGAAAAAGTGGAGGAAGAGGTAAACCACCAACTTCTCTATCTACGTTACGATGTGGTCGAATACTCCAAGAATATATTGAGTTTTGCTTATTTGATATGGAAGAAAATACTCGTTTAGCTATGTATCAGCCAAAAGAAGGCATTTATACACAAAATGAAACACAAATAAAACGAGTGATTGGGTGGCTTGAACCGAAACACAATGCTAGAGCGGTAAATGATGTTATTTTTCACATTTGGAAAGAAGCTAAAATAAAGCCTAAAACGGTCTCAAGATATCTTATACCAGTGAAAAACGGGTATTTAACCTTAAAACGAAACAACTAGAACCGTTTACGCCCAATTATGTATTCACATCAAAAATTGCAACCGCATATGTAGAAAATCCGTCGTTACCTAAATTTAATGATTGGGATGTAGAGAGCTGGTTGAACGAAATTGCTTGCGGAGATGCACAAATAACTACTCTGTTATGGCAGGTAATAAGTGATGCGATTAACGGGAACTATTCAAGGAAAAAATCAATCTGGCTTATGGGTGATGGATCAAACGGAAAAGGAACGTACCAACAGTTATTATATAACCTAATTGGTCCACAGAATATCGCAACGTTAAAAATAAATCAGGTTAGTGAGCGTTTTAAACTTGCTTTATTAGTAGAAAAGTGGCAGTTATTGGGGATGATGTAGGAGCAGGAATTTATATTGATGATAGTTCGGAATTTAATAGTGTAGTGACTAATGAGACTATACTAATTGAAGTTAAAAATAGAATGCCCTATAGCGCTCGAATGTATGTGACTGTTATTCAGTCTACCAATGAGATGCCTAAAATTCGTAATAAATCTAATGGAACGTATCGCCGTTTGCTTATTGTACCTTTTAATGCTTCATTTGAAGGTGCTAAAGATGATTGGAGAATAAAAGAAGAGTATATCAACCGAAAAGAGGTGCTCGAATACGTTTTGCATAAAGCGGTAAACATGGATTTTGAACGTTTTATAGTACCTGATGTTTCCAAAAAACTTTTAGAAGAATATAAACAAGAAAATGACCCTCTAGTTGATTTTAGAGAAACAGTATTCAAGCCTTTAGGAATAAACAAAATCCTTTTTATATGGTTTACTCTCAATATAAAGAGTTTTGCAAGGAAAATAATTTTAAACCATTGAGTAAAATTAAATTTTCTAAACAGTTCACATATTTATTAGGGGATAGTTGGATAAATAAAAAATAAAATATAGTGTGAATGAGATAGAAAAATAAAAGCATTGGGAGATTTTTTCAGCTATGAAGAACCACCAGAAAATGGAATGCCTTACCAATCTTTAGTAAGAAACGATTTAAAGCTGATAAGTTAAATTACCGATTTAAAAATAAATTGGTAACCGACCAAATCCCTTGGGAGAGTAAGAGGAAGAGAAATTTATAAAAAATGGTAACCAATTCAAAATAAATCGGTTACCACTCCCACCCCTTGGGAGAGTGAGGGAGGAGCGTTTTGGTAACCAGTTACTAATTTTATCTATTGAAATTTGTAAATAAAGTTTTAATAAAAGTTTGAGGAATAGTAAAAGAATTGGTAACTAGTTACCAAATGGCTCTATCCTTACTCCCCAATGCTTTAAGCGGTAACCAGTTTTTTAGAATTAGTTACCAAACGAATAAAACAAAAAAGATAAAGAAAAGAGGAAATCTTATGCTTATATTATCAACAGAAAAAGAACCGAATTTTGAATATGAAGAAATTACAAGAAGTTTTTTATCCAATATGCTGGCTTTTACACGAGGTCATTTTACTGGAGATATTTCTCATTTTTCCCCTATCGTTTTAGCGGAAATGGAAAAGACCCTAATTGGTTAGAAGAAGCTGCAGGAGGCATGCAAGGAGTAATTGTACAGTCTTTATTAGAAGATGAAAATTTTTCGAGTGTCGAACAGCTTAAAGGAGAATTAGCGCGATTGATTCGGCTTTACTTTGCCTTAGCAAAAGATAATCTTACTGAGAATCAGGAGAGCTTGTACGTAGATCTTTTTGATAAATTTACCTTCCTTCTGTTATGTTCGGATGAGTTTATAATGTATCTTGATAGTCAACCCAAATTTTAAATACTACAAAATACTACAAATTGTACATTATAAGACAAGGAGAGTAGCGATTATGAAAGTTAAAATTTTTCAAAGAGGAAATATCAACAAGTTAGAGCGTGAATTAAACGATTTTTTAGAGGAGAACCCGTATATTGAAATCAAACACATTAAACAGACTGGGGAAAGCTACGGAGATTCTGAGGAGGTTACGTCAGTTACAACTATTTCTATTTGGTATGAGGAGGAATAATAGTCATGATTAGAGAGAAAAAACCAGCAGGCACAAAACATGCATTAAATGTGCAGTCTAAAGACCGTAGAGCTTCTAAAGGGAACAACGCTAAAGAGATTGAAAAACGGCGATTATCGAAGAAACTAAAAAGATTGAAGAAGAAATAACGGCATGAAATCTTCCGCTTCTTCCGTCCTAAAAAAGAACCTTACAAGATCTCGTTTTATTCTATATAAAAACTTGACTAAACTTGACTTTTTCCTTAATTAGGTGTGAAAAAGTATGAATACTAACAATTACTAACGCTGTATAATTAAAATATTTCAAAACAAACACAATTATGCATCTTAAGGAGTGCTAAAGAGCTACTTAACAACGTGCACAGCTATTTTTACTATTAAGAAAACTAAAGAATTTAAAAGATTTTTATTAACAGGAGGCTAACATGGATAAAGTATACATTGATAACAGTAAAAAAACGGAAGTGGTAGAACTACCAAAATTTGGGGAAGTTAAGTTGATTGTAAAAGATGGGAAGGTAGTAAAATACGATACAATTACATCGCATGTTTTACCTAAGAATTAGCAGTCTAAACTATCTATTAGGCGAAAAAGTGCTATAATAAAGACAGTTAAATAAGTATATCTTGCTATTCTAGCGCTATGTATCTTACTAGGAAGAACCAGAGGATATGAGACAGCTTACTCTTAATTGAGTGAGGTCTTGTGTCCTCTTTTTTGTTTAAAATCTGACAAATCAGACACCTAAAAAAGTCGGCACTTTCGGCAGCCTAAAAAAGACAATTCAGGAAAGAGAGGAACGTTGTCAATGGATCCATTTGATGAAATTGTTATAAAAAACTATCTCTCATTTCCGTTAGTGTTGCAAAAGTTGCTTTCAATAAAAAAATTAAGGCGTATTGAATTTTTCAGCCAAAATATGGCAACGCATATTGTGTTTGATGAGTTAGGAATGACTACAAAAGGCTTCCGACCAGATAAAGAAGTGGAAAAACTTTTGTTAAAGCTAGAGCTAATAGATAAACGAATCGAACGCACATTATTTCGACAAAAACATTTTGAGCGGTTTTGGGCTACTCTTAAGCCTTTAGAGCAACAATTGCTCATTAGGCGATTCAAGTATAAAGAAGAGGTTAATTGCCCTCACAGGCTTATAGAGAGCGTATTAGATGAGATTGAAGAGATAGAAACAGCTATTTGTTTGATGGAAAATATAGAATTAGAAGAAAACGAGCTTTCCGACGATGTAGAAGAAAACTTAGAGAGGATGTGTGACTTCTTTGCTTTATGAACGTATCCGTCCAGAGTTTCATCTTGCACGCTGGATATATTACGAAAAAGCACGATATGAGTTAAAAGGGGTAGAACTTGAAAGTGCAAAAATATTTTTCAACGGGCTAAAGAACCTATCCGAATCAGATAAAAAGATTTTAATTGATGTTTATTATCGCTCAAAAGACTATTATAAATTTAACCGACAAACAGGATTATATCAGTCTGTCAGACCAATTTCCGACGATGCAATAGCAGAACAATACGGAATTACTAAAAAAGAAGTAACGAAAGTAAGACGGCAAGCGATAGATCATTTAGCGGAAGAAATGCGGAAAATTATATTAGCTATAAGTACAGCCTTTCATTTGAAGATAGGTAAAGACTTATATCTAGTTAGGCTTATAAACGAAGGAACATACAAAGAACAGTTTGTTCTTGGAAATAAAAGAGAAGCTAAAGTGTTTAGCGCAGAAAAGGAAGACACAATTAGAAAGTTTATGCAGCTAGGTTTTGAAAGAGAGCCAGCATGAATAAGGCTTAACCTTGAGAGGTATTCTTATGACAAAAAATAAGTTATTTCATTTAACAGATAAGTCCAATATCAATAGCATTAGAAAACACGGTTTAGTAGGAGTAAAAAAAGCAAAGGATCTTTTAAGAAGAGAGACAGGAACAGACCATACGCTCTTTAATCAGCAAACCTATTCTATTCTAAATACTTACGGGTGGAAAGGCTACGATCTTAGATGTGCTACTTTTATGTTTGAAGAAGATAGTTGTCTTGGCTATGAATTGCTGCAGCTAATGAATGACGATCCATATATTTTAGAAATAGAGATAGACCGTTTAAATAAAGATAAATTATTTGTGTTTAATACGGAAATTGCTAGCCATTTGCTAAATTATTCGAAACAAGATCAACACAGGCTAGCTAAGTTTTATTGGAATACAGCAATTCCATACAACACTTATGTACAAAACAAGGACAAAGTAAATGACGCTTTTCAATTAGGCAATATCATGTATCAAGCAGAATATGTTTATTTCGGTGAAATTTCACCAAAATATATAAAAAATTATGAAAGAGGTAAGAAATATGACAGCGGAAGATATTAAAAAAAGTTTTAGAGGAATTTGTAGATGAAGAAGGGCAATTTGACATTGATAAAGCTTCGGAAGCATTAGAAGAGTTGATTAAAGAAAGCTTAGGTGATTCTACGGAATCAGATAAAGAGGATAAGAAAGAAGATAAACCTGATCCATTTAAAAAAATCATGTCTAAATATGATAAATAAGGGGTGCTATTAAAATGATAGAAATTAACTACGATATTCCGGGAAAAGTTGAGCTTATTTCCGAGCTAAAAGAAATTTTTAGCGGAGTAGATAAAGTGATTAATGATTTAGAACAGGAAAAATCTGTCTTAGAGAAAGAGTTAGAAACGCTAGAAAATACGAAAACTTTTACGGTAGATAGTCTTAAGAGAAAACCTGAAATAAACAGGCTTTTAACTGAAAATAATCATTTACTAACACAAATGAAGAAAGAACGCGAGGAGCTACAGCAATCTTGTTTTACTCATTTTCCTAATAAAGTAGGAGATATTGACTCTCAATACAGACAAGCAATTGAAAAACAACTAGAGCCCGTGGAACAAGAAATAGCACTTTGCTTAAACAATTAAATGAAAAGGCTATGTTTATAAAATCAGTTAAAGTAAAAGCTAATGCAATCTATAATCGTGAGGTAGTAGACGAAGGAAATAAAATCATCGGAGTTACTCGCCATAACAGAAGTGTAATAGGCATTTCAAGCTATGTTTCAGCTCCTAATCTAGTAGAAAGAGCTATGAAATTTGATCGTGGGCAACTTAAATCATAATACGGGGGAAGTATAAGTGAAAACTGGAACAGTTAAAAGTTTTAATCATAAAAGAGGATATGGCTTTATTATTGCCGAAGATGGATCAGAGATTTTTGTACATCAAACAGGTATTTGTATGCCAGGCTTTAGAAAATTGCTTGAAGGCCAAGCAGTGGAGTACGAAACCGCAGAATACGAAGGGCGAACAAAAGCGGTAAATGTTACTGTAATTGAATAGTGTTTAAAAGGTAGTCGGATAGTCGGCTACCTTTTTATACTAAAATATAAAAAGCACAATAATTTAAAATTATTACAAATTATTTTGCTGGTTTTCTAGTTACTTTATTATAGCTCGTTTGTTTGAGGGAAGAAAAGATTTTTATCAGTGAAGTCTTTTCTGATATAATTAAAATAAAAACCAAAGAGGTCAGTAACTATGAAAATAGAACTAAATAATCGATCAGCAGTTGTTGCGAGTGTCCTATTCGTTCTTTTGAATATACTTGTATGGATTAAGTACCTCTTTTTCTACAATCCCTATCATGGTGCCTTTGATTTGTTGTGGACGTTACCAATTGGCTTGATAGGAGCTATTCCTAGTATGTACATAAAGCACTTAGGGTTAAAACTTATATTGCTTGTCGCTAATCTTTTAAGTGCTTTTAGTTTTTTAGTTCCTTGGATATTATTTATTTTGGCAATGTCTTTAGGATAAAAAAAGTGAGATTGGAGGTTTTTTATGTTACCTATAGGGATAGATTTTGGCACAAAAGATGCTATTCTAGCATCAGCTGTGTTAGTAATTCTAGGGATGACAGTTATTTTCATTGGTCAGTATGGGAGTTTGTTATTACAGAGGCAATGATTATTCTAGCTTTTCATGCAGGCGGGAAAAACAGGATAAGCGTATAGAAGACAAGTATAAGAGAATGAAAAAGGGGGATTAACTTATGAATTGGGGAAGAATAAGGGCATTATCGTCGAAGGTTCCTGATGAACTTTGGTATTCTATAATTCTATTGTTTACTGTACCAATGGAAGGGGTTCCTAGTTATATTCGTTTTATCCCAGTAATTGGCATAGTGTGCAGTCTTTTAGCTTATAAATTTTCCCAAAAAAAAGATTTATTAGTGATAATCAGTCAGTTGGCAATATTAATATTTACATTTATAGCTTTATTCTATGTACGAAGTTTATTCTGGACTATTCTGTTAACAGCATGGGTAGTAATTGAATTAGGAACTTTATTAGCTTATATTAAAAATAAACTTTTGGAGAGCAAACAATGAAAAAAATTATCGATAAAATAGTATGCATCTATCGATCTAACACTTTATGTCAAGTATTACTACCAATAATATTGATTATTTTGATTAATCTAGTGTGGGACTTATTCGATGGTCATTATTCTATCAGTAGTTACATCGTATGGTTGGTACTGATAGGCGTGTATTTGATGTATTACGTAATGACAATAAAATTAAAATTAAGGTTAAGATATCAGTGGTTAGTCAGTGTGATAGTTTTGTTTTCATATTTTTCAATTTCAGGTTATATAGATGGGGTACCGCTGACTGGACAAGTTACCTCATTTATTTTTTATCAGTATAGGTATATCAGGTATAACTATTCTTTTCCCGTTGGGTTTAAAAAACAGTAAACGTAATATGTAACTATTGGCGTGATGGATTAAAAAAGGTCTGTGCTTTGGTCTGTGCTTTTGATCAAAACTATGTGTATTTAACTAATTATGTTTTGTTGCAAATTCCTATTGTATCAAGTAAAATGGGGCTATTCGTGCTTAATAATATCCACTCAAGGAAGCACGTTGTTTCATTAATAAATTGAATATTTTACGAACATTGTAAAATATTTAGATTTTAGGAGGACGGAACATGAAAGAAAAAATAAGTTCATATTTTGAACTTGAACAATTGAATACGAATATGAAACGAGAAATGTTAGCTGGTTTCACCACGTTTATCTCAATGGCGTATATTTTGTTCGTTAATCCAACCGTACTTGGTGCTTCTGGCATGGACGAAGGCGCTGTTTTACTGCCACCGCTTTAGCGAGTGCCTTAGGTTGTATTTTAATGGGTGTGTTGGCGAAATATCCGATTGCGACAGCACCAGCTTTAGGAATTAATGCATTCTTTGCTTATTCAGTCTCTGTTGGTATGGGGATTCCTTGGCAAACGACATTAGCGGGCGTTTGTGGCTTCATTGATATTTATTTTAATTACAATTTGATAAATTACGCGAGCTAATTATTGATGCAATTCCTGCAGACTTGAAATTTGCCATTTCAGGTGGGATCGGGTTGTTTATTGCTTTTCTTGGTTTAAGCCAAGGTGGCTTAACTGCAAGGCTAATGATGCGACCCTCGTTGGCTTAGGACCTTTGAATGTTGGTTCAACGTGGGTTACCATTGTCGGCTTAGTCGTAACTGCAATTTTGTTAGTTCGTCGAGTACCGGGTGGTATTTTTATTGGGATGGCGATTTCAACGATTGTTGGTTTAGCGACAGGCGTTATTCCAATGCCTGATAAGATTATTTCAAGCGCGCCAAGTTTAGAACCAACATTTTTAGTGGCGTTAGGACATGTGAAAGATATCAATACGATTCAAATGTGGGTCGTGGTTTTAACGTTCCTATTAGTAACATTCTTTGATACGGCTGGTACGTTGGTGGGCTTAGCCAATCAAGCAGGTTTTATGAAGGACAAAACAATGCCGCGTGTGGGGAAATCTTTAGCCGCTGATTCAACAGCGATTTGGCTGGTTCTCTATTAGGGAATCCTTGGCGCTTATGTAAATACTTGGGGATTGTGTGGGTGGTCGTTCATTAAACACAGCTAGTTGTACCGGGATTTTTATATTTTCATTTGCAATTTTCTCCTTTTTAGCAGTTGTCACTTCGCAAGTTACTGAACCAGCGTTGAAATAATTTCTTAGTTTTGATTTACAATTCCTTAAGCAAAATTAAATGAACAAAAGGAAATTTCGATCCTTCCTTATTAATCTTGTTAGGAATTCCTTGACATACAGCATTTCAGATTTAGATTGCCTACGGCTTTATCTTCTATTAATTATCAATATTTTTCGGCAAAACGGAAAGAAGTTTCGCAATTATGTAATGGCTTGTTTTTATTTTGTCGGATTTCATGTGGATCCTGAATGCGCAATAAGTTTAAAAGTTATCAAATAGTTGATCTGATCAAGACAACAACTATGAAATCATATTTTTTGGATCTGCTGTATCTGTATTAAAATTTCATCATTGCTAATTTGCAAAAGATCATTCACCATGTGAAGATACAGTAAACGAGATTGAATTAATTGGATTAAGTATACAGAAATTATGCTGCATGGCGAATAGAACTTCTAATTAACTTAAGAATACATTGTAAAGATGCGGCGTATTTATCTTATGAAACGATTCGCGGTGCGGGTGGATTGCCAGTGGGCACCAGTGGTCGTGGTATGTTGATGTTGTCAGGAGGCATTGATTCACCAGTTGCTGGTTATTTAGCTATGAAACGTGGCGTGGAAGTGGAAGCTGTCCATTTTGCTAGTCCGCCTTATACAAGTGAACAAGCGTTACAGGCTAAAGATTTAGCTGAAAAATTAGTCCCTTATGTAGGAACTATTCAATTTATTGAAGTGCCCTTTACAGAAATTCAAGAAGAAATAAAACGAGTTGTTCCCCAAGGCTACTTAATGACCATTACACGACGTTTAATGTTACGCTTAACAGATGCAATTCGTGAAATGCGGAAAGGTTTAGTCATTATTAATGGTGAATCGTTAGCACAAGTGGCTTCGCAAACACTTCAAAGTATGGTAGCAATTAATGAGGTTACCTCAACACCGATAATTCGACCCGTTGTTTCAATGGATAAGACAGAAATTATCGAAATTGCCGAAAAAATTGACACGTTTGAATTAGCCATCCAACCCTTCGAAGATTGTTGTACAATTTTTGCGCCACCGCAACCGAAAACACGACCTCGCTTGGATAAAGCGCAAGAGTATAGCGCGCTTAGACTTGGAAGGTTTAATGGCTCGGGCCTTAGAAGGACTCAAAATTACAGAGATTTCAGCAGAAACAGCGAAAGATAAACAAGAAGACGAATTTGCAGATTTCTATAAGAATAAATACAGTGACGGTCGCTTAGACGTCACTGTATTTATTTTGTACTTATTTCACAAACAAGTTGCTCGGAGAGGGGAACCGTGATAAACTGAATATGTGAAGTAGGTAACAAGGAGGACAGAGGATGGAGAAAAAAATGCCTAAAGCAACGGCAAAACGTTTGCCGGTTTATTTACGTTATTTAAAAATGTTAGGGGATTCTGGTGTTAAACGCATTAAATCACGAGAGTTTAGTGAAATGATCCAGATTCCTTCTGCAACGATTCGGCGTGATTTTTCCCACGTTGGTGAACTGGGTCGAAGCGGTTATGGTTACGATGTGCCGTATTTAATTGAGGTATTCAGTAATATTTTAAATACGCAAGAAGAAAAAAGAATTGCTCTGATTGGTTGTGGCAATTTAGGCAAGGCATTATTAAAAAATAATTTTAGACGCAACGAGAATTTGAATATTGTCTGTGCTTTTGATAATGATTCGGCTTTAGTTGGCACCACGATTAATGGATTATTAGTTCATGATATGTCTGAGTTAGAAGCATTCGTTCGACAAGAAGGGGTCACGGTAGCCATTTCTACAGTACCAAGTCACCATGCTCAAAAAGCCATCGACAAAATTGTACAAGCGGGTGTGACTGCGATTTTAAATTTTGCGCCAGACCGTGTCAGTGTGCCAGCTAACGTTAGTGTGCAATATATTGATTTAACAACGGAACTGCAAACACTGATTTATTTTAATGAAACTTTTTCACTAGCAAATAGCCCAAAGCAATAAAATTGTCTTCATAAAAATCCTCTACTATACTTATTATTGAAAGTGGAAAAGGAGGATTTCAGAATGAATGTTACAAGAAAAGGGCACGTATTAGAATTGACAGGTGAGCAGCCTAAAGTTGGCACAAAAGCTCCCGTCTTTTCTTTGAAAAATTTAAACAACCAAGAAATCAACTTGGCAGATTATAAAGGTAAAACGGTTTTAATTAGTGTGGTTCCTGATATCGACACACGTGTTTGTTCACTGCAAACGAAACGTTTCAATCAAGAAGCGGCGAAATTAGACGGTGTTCAGATTATCACGATTTCCAATAACACAGTTGAAGAACAAGCAAATTGGTGTGCCGCTGAGGGTGTCGAAATGGAAATGCTTCATGATACTGAAGACTCATTTGGTGCAGCTTATGGTTTGTATATTCCAGAAATGGGCCGTTTAGCACGTGCTATTTTTGTGATTGACCCAGAAGGAACGTTAGTTTATGAAGAAATCGTCTCAGAAGTTTCGTCGGAACCCGATTATCAACAAGCGTTAGAATCTGCAAAAAAGTGTAATCCTCTAGATTACAAATTGACTTTGCTTGCGCTTCATTGTAGAATGAAGCAAAGACAGCGAACAAGAGGAGTATCATTGGCGTCGTTTTAGAGAAAAAGTCGTTCAGGTGCAAGACTTTACACAACCAGTGAGAAGGTAGCTTGTGAGTCAATGGTTTGAACACAGTACGTTAGTAGAACGATTCGTTTCGTGAACGTTATCTCACGAATGAGTGGCATTTGAAGGAATTCAATTCAAATGCAATTTAGGTGGTACCGCGTAAATAAGATGAATCTACGCCCTAAAATACGAAAGTATTTTAGGGCGTATTTTAGTGTTTAGCCTAAAAAACTCATTTGTAAAATAATTACCGCTCCAAATCGCGTATTTTAAGAAAGAAGGGGAAAAAATGTCAGAAGAAAAAAACTTACCAACGAAATATCAACCGACAGAAATCGAAGCTGGCCGTTATCAAAAATGGCTAGATCAAGATTTATTTAAACCTAGTGGCGACAAAAAAGCGAAGCCCTATTCAATTGTTATTCCACCACCCAATGTAACAGGGAAACTACACTTAGGGCATGCTTGGGATACAACATTACAAGATATGATTATCCGCCAAAAAAGAATGCAAGGCTTTGATACGTTATGGCTGCCAGGAATGGACCATGCCGGAATTGCCACGCAAGCAAAAGTAGAAGAGAAACTAGCACAACAAGGAATTTCACGTTACGACTTAGGTCGTGAAAAATTTGTTGATCAAGTGTGGGAATGGAAAGAAGAATATGCTTCTCACATTCGTGAACAGTGGGCAAAAATGGGTCTTTCTTTAGATTACAGCCGTGAACGTTTTACTTTAGATGAAGGGCTATCTGAGGCCGTTCGTAAAGTGTTTGTCTCTCTTTACGAGAAAGATTTGATTTACCGTGGTGAATATATCATTAACTGGGATCCAAAAGCGAAAACAGCATTGTCTGATATTGAAGTAATCCATAAAGATATTGAAGGAGCTTTTTACCACATGAGCTATCCATTATCAGATGGTTCTGGCGTTGTTGAAATTGCGACAACGCGTCCTGAAACAATGTTGGGAGATACGGCGATTGCGGTCCATCCAGAAGATGAACGGTATCAAGAACTTATTGGTAAGACAGTTGTCTTGCCATTAGTCGATAAAGAAATTCCAATTATTGCAGATGACTATGTAGATATGGAATTTGGAACAGGGGTTGTAAAAATCACACCTGCCCATGATCCAAATGACTTTGAAGTCGGTAATCGTCATGACTTACCTCGAGTAAATGTTATGAACGAAGACGGCACGATGAATGAACTGGCTGGAAAATACGAAGGAATGGATCGTTTTGCTGCACGTAAAGCGATTGTCTCTGACTTGAAAGAACTAGGTCGCTTAATTAAGATCGAAACAATGAATCACAGCGTGGGCCATTCAGAACGAACAGGCGTTGTCGTGGAACCTCGTTTATCGACCCAATGGTTTGTAAAAATGGGACCATTAGCTGAAAAAGCAATGAAAAATCAAGAAACAGAAGACGCTGTTGAATTTTATCCACCACGCTTCAATCAAACATTTTTACGTTGGATGGAAAATGTACATGACTGGGTTATTTCGCGACAATTATGGTGGGGCCACCAAATTCCTGCTTGGTATCACAAAGAAACGGGCGAGATGTATGTTGGGATGGAAGAGCCAGCCGACAGTGAAAACTGGGTTCAAGATAGTGACGTCTTAGATACATGGTTTAGTTCTGCTTTATGGCCATTTTCAACGATGGGTTGGCCGAATGAAGCAAGCGAAGATTACCAACGTTACTTCCCAACAAGCACATTAGTTACTGGCTATGACATCATCTTCTTCTGGGTAAGTCGCATGATTTTCCAAAGCTTAGAGTTTACAGGTGAACGTCCCTTCCAAAATGTCTTAATTCACGGCTTAATTCGTGATGAGCAAGGACGCAAAATGAGTAAATCATTGGGGAACGGATTGATCCAATGGATGTCATCGAAAATATGGCGCAGATGCGTTACGTTGGTTCTTATCAAATGGTTCAGCACCTGGTCAAGATGTTCGTTTTAGTTATGAAAAAATGGATGCTTCTTGGAACTTTATCAATAAGATCTGGAATGCAAGTCGTTTCGTTATCATGAATGTAGAAGGTATGACTGCTGCAGATATTGACTTTAGTGGTGAAAAGACTGTCGCTGATCGTTGGATTTTAACGCGCTTAAACGAAACAGTCGCCCGTGTGACAGAATTATTTGATCGCTTTGAATTCGGTGAAGCAGGTCGCCAATTATACAACTTCATCTGGGATGATTTCTGTGATTGGTATATTGAAATGAGTAAAGAAATTCTTTACGGAGACAATGAAGCAGCTAAACAAACAACACGGAGCATCTTGGTGTACACATTGGATCAAATCTTACGCTTATTGCATCCAATTATGCCGTTTGTAACAGAAGAAATTTGGGAAAAAATTCCGCATCAAGGTGAGTCATTGGTTGTGGCAGAGTACCCAGTTGTTCATGAAGAATTTAACGATGAAGCAGCAGCTCGAGGAATGGAAGTTCTGAAAGAAGTTATTCGTTCGGTTCGGAATATTCGAGCAGAAGTGAATACACCACTTTCTAAACCAATTACCTTGTTAATTAAAACAAACGATACAGAAGTAGAAGAATTTTTAACAGCTAATACTAGCTACTTGGAACGCTTCTGTAACCCAGAGGAATTAGTCATCAGTCGTGAAATAGAAGCGCCAGAATTAGCCATGTCCGCTGTTTTAACAGGCGCAGAACTATTCCTACCATTAGCTGGGTTGATTAATATCGAGGAAGAAATTGCTCGCTTAGAAAAAGAATTAGACAAATGGACAAAAGAAGTCAAACGTGTGCAAGGCAAACTTTCAAATGAACGTTTTGTGTCAAATGCACCAGATGAGGTCGTGGAAGCAGAACGTGCAAAAGAAAAGGACTACCTTGAAAAACAAGAGGCTGTCAAAGAACGGATTGCCCAATTACGTTCAATCTAAAGAAAAGACAACAAAACCAACGTTGGTTTTGTTGTCTTTGTTATAATTTGCCAAATAATTGAAACAAATACAACATTAAATAGCTGTAAGTAGCCACAGACCAGAATTTCAATAAAAGAACAATTTTCATGAATTCTTTTAAAGAAATATCTGTAATTCCCGCCACTAAACAAACAATATCATCTGGAGCGAAGGGGACTAACATAGTAAAGATTAAGAGCTTTTTGACATTGTGTTCATTTTTGTCCAAAATCTCTTCAAATTTTTTGTATTTATTGGGTGAAAGGATTATTTTTACAAAGCTACGTCCATAGTAACGAACCAGTAAAAAGCCAATAAACTCACCAATAATCAATCCAAGATAGCTATACAAAAGTCCTTGCAAATTGCCAAACATCAACATTCCTGCAACAGAAGAGATTCCTCCAGGTAGAATAGGGATAATCACTTGGACGATTTGTAAAAGAATGAAACACAGAACCGCATAGTTACCAAACTGTTTAATAAAAGCTTGCAAGGAAGCAACAGAATGAAAAATTCCTCTGGAATATCCCCATAGAATTAAGCCGAAGAAAAGCACCAGTCCAACTAGGGGTAACCACCGAATGAGTCCATTTAAAAATTTTTTCTGATTAGTCATGAGTGGCCTCCTGACGTTTTCGACGGTATTTTTTAAACCCAAGATAACCAGCCGTTCCCAGTAAAATCGTTCCGCTGACGGCAGTGCCGAGATAAATCATTCTTGGATGATAGGCAAAGGTTAACTGCTGTTTGCCAGCTGGGACTTCAACAGCTAAAAAGCCACCTAGAATGCGTTGTGTTTTTAAGGGTTCTTTTTGTAGCGACGATTTGACTTGCCAATCTTGGTCATAAGGAATGGACGTATACAGTAACTGAGTGTCATTTCCAGGTACATTCAGTGCGCCATTTAAATGGCCTTTTTTAGTTGCATTCACGTGAAGAGCTTGTTGGCGTAATTTGTCAACCGCACGATTAAAGGCTGTTTGGTCTAAAGTTTGAAGTTGCCAATTGGTTAAATCAACCACTTGTTCAGCAGTTAGTGACAGGGTCACGGTAGTTCCTTTTTCAAAATGCCCTAAATTGAACAGTTGATTGGTTGCAATATAAATCGGCGTCGAGATAACTTGTTGGTTTACCTTCAATTGTGTAACTTTTTTCCATTTTAAATTCGGAATATAAAGATGCAAGTCACCAGTGCTATTCACTTTAAAGGTTGCTTCAATTGTTTCGTTGGTATGATGAGGTTCATTTATCAACGAAGCTGTTTTAAAGTAAGGTTTATCCGTCGGCACGAGCGTTTGCAGGAGTTCTTCTTGGGCATCTAAAGGATTATTTTTTGCTAATTTTAACTTGGTTAATGCGGTTGGCGCCAAAAAGCCCATACCGATCGCTTCATCGTTTTCCATGATTTTCGTGGAACCAACTGTTTTTAGCAATTTTTCACTGGTAGGTTTTTCAATTGGTAAAAAGTCATATTTCACATTTAAAAGTAAATTAGTTAGTTGTGAATTATCCACATAAGCAATCCGGCGATCATTTTTTCGATATAAACCTAGCGCACTTAATGTGTCTTGGGTAGTGGCAGTTAAAGTCGAAGTATAGCTAGAAACGCCAGCATAGCCATAAAGTAAAGGATTATTGTAGCCGTTATTGATTTCACGGAACCCTGTTTCTTTGGAAGGAATGACTTGTTTCATGCGATAAAGTTCTGGTGCTGAGGCCATTTTTTCATCGATTAATTGGCTGTGTTTTCGGTAATCTTGGGCAAATGTTGCTTGGCTACCAAAGGGCATGTGTTTAAAAGAAATCCAGAAATTCGTTGTTAATTCTGTGCTGACCAGTAAGAATAAAGCCACGACTACATAGTTTCTTAAGGCCTTTTTGTGCGCTAAACGCAAGCAAAAGAAAATCAACCAAATAAAAAGTAAACTTAGCCATAAATAATTGATCGAAATTAAGAGATTCTTTTGTGGACCATAATACAAAGATCCGTAGCCAATGACTAACAGCAGACTAAAAATAATAGGTGCGGTCCAAGGAATGGTCACTTTTTTAAGCCAAACTTCATAGGCAAAGACAATCAATAAAAAGCTAAAAATAAAGACATTTCGGTAAGGGAAACCAGCTGGGCTTTGAAACATGTGCCAGACAGTATTAAAGGCTTCTAACCAAAAGCTTAAAAAAAGAATGAATAAAAGAATTGCTGAAGCTATTCTTTCTTTTAACGCAATTTGTTTCGTTTGAAAATAGGCAACACAGAGGAGTGTCACAAATAATCCAGCAAAAACGGTTGGTAAATGGTCTAGACGCAACTCATAATTAATAGAACCTAAGCCTAATTGCGAGAAGAATGAAGTGTTGAACTTAGGCGTTAAAAAGAACGTCGAGACATCAAAGTCTGCTTTTTTTGTATAGAGCATCCCTTCTGCTGCAGGTAATAATAAAAAGCTAGTTGCGGTTCCTGTTAAAAAAGAAACGAGGATGAATAACGGACTTTGTTTAAAAAATTGCCGAATAGCATGGGCTTTGGTATTCTTTTTAAAGAACCAATAGATACTGTACAAAACAGCAAAGAGACAAATCATATAACCCATATAGTAATTCGTCACAATCGCTAAAAATAGGGTGATACTGTATAAGCCCCATTTGCGTTGATCCCATAAACGTTGGAGTCCCAATAAGATAAGCGGGAATAGAATCAGTGCATCCAACCACATAAAGTTTTGGCTATAGACGGTGACAAAGCCACAGAAACTATAGGACGTTGAAAAAGTAACGTGGTGCCATCAACTTTTGATAGGTGTATTTTAAATAGCTAAACATCGTAGTGCCCATCAAGGCAAGTTTTAAGGTAATAATCCATAAAATTGCTATAGGTAATTGTTCATAAGGAAAAAGAAAGCCAACACATTAAAAGGGCTCAGTAAGTAATAGGCTGCCAAAGGAACAATCGATTCACCAATCTCATTGGAAAAAGAGTAGAATGTAGTTATTCCTCGTGAAAAGAGCGTTTTAAAAACTCAAGAAAGGCATGTATTGTGTGCCTAAATCACTAACTAATAAGTTGTTGTCACCAAAAGGCGCAAGTTGTAATGTCATCCATACAAGCAACAGAAGTAAAAACGGCAAGAAAAAACTTCCTAACCATAAAAGCTTCGATTTGTTTTTCATCAAAATAAGTCCACCTTTATAAAAAAATCATGAATAAGCGTGTTGAACGCTCTAAAAATAGTTTTTAATTGGCTGGCTGGAATGAACCATCCAGAATGTTAGTTTACCATAAGTTCATTAATGTATCCGCTAATAACGCAAAATTATGAAAAATGCAAAAAGTTTTCAAGAAAAAGTTTCAATTGGTTATTAGTGAAAAGTCACCTAACTTAGTTATAATGTAGAAGAAGACAAGGAGTTGGACAAGATGCAATTAACAATAGAAGAAGCCATTGAATGGATTCATAGCCGGTTACCCTTTGGTTCAAGACCTGGTTTGGATCGGATTAATGCGTTATTAGAAAAAATTGATCATCCAGAAAACAAAGTGCCAACGATTCATATCGCAGGAACCAATGGTAAAGGCTCAACCGTGACATATTTACGCTGTCTATTAGAAGAAATGGGCTTGAAAGTCGGAACCTTTACCTCTCCTTATATTGAATCATTTAATGAAAGAATTGCGATAAATGGTCAACCAATTTCAGACGAACAATTGATTACCTATGTGGAAAAGTATCAACCAATCATTAAAGAATTAGACCAGATCACTGAAGTGGCTGGAATTACAGAATTCGAAACATTGACAGGAATGGCCTTGGACTATTTCGTGAATGAACAAGTGGATATCGCCGTTGTTGAAGTTGGCTTAGGTGGATTACTTGATAGCACCAATGTCGTGAAGCCATTATTGACGGGAATTACGACAATTGGGAAGGATCACACAGAAATTTTAGGTGAAACAATTGCTGAAATTGCCTATCAAAAAGCGGGTATTATTAAAGAAAAAGTCCCAGTAGTAACAGGCAACATTTGTGCTGATGCGCTAGCAGTCATTGAAAAAAGTCGCACAAGAAAAACAGAGTCCAATTTTTCGTTTTGGCAAAGAGTATCAAGTGGAATATCTACATCCTGATACACAATGGGGGGAAGTATTTAATTTCTATGGAGAAATGGGCAAACTGACAAAAATTAAAGTTCCCTTGTTGGGGCGTCACCAAGTAGAAAATGCGGCGGTAGCTATTCAATTATTTGACAAGTATTGCCAACTACAACATTTGCCATTTAAAGAACGAGACATTACTCAAGGGTTGGCTAAAGCGCAATGGCCAGCTCGAATGGAACGTCTTAGTGATGAACCGTTGATTGTTTTAGATGGTGCCCACAATGATCATGCAGTAAAACGCTTAGTTGAAAACTTGCGCAAAGAGTTTCCACAACACACGATTCATATTTTATTTTCAGCTTTAGCAACTAAAGATGTGGATGAGATGATTCAGGACTTAAAGCAAGTACCGAATGCGCATCTTTACTTAACTAGCTTCGATTATCCTAAAGCTATTGCACTTACAGAAATGGAAAAATATGAAGACGATTTAACAGAAATTGTGTCTTTATGGCAATTTGGCTTAGGCGAAATTTTAGAAAAAATGTCGACAGATGATTTATTATTAGTAACAGGTTCATTATATTTTGTTTCTCAAGTAAGAGAATTACTTTTAACTATAGGAGGAAATGATGAAGAAATTTGATGGCGTAATTTTTGATATGGATGGGTTGCTTTTTGATACGGAGTTGATTTACTATACATCTACTCAAAAAGTAGCAGATGCAATGGGGTTACCATATAGTAAAGAAGTCTATTTAGACTATGTTGGGATTTCCGATGAAGAAGTACAAGAGAATTACCGACGTATTTATGCATCCTATGGTCATGACACAGTGGAAGAATTTATCCGCCGTTCTTATGATGATACCTTGCAAGAGTTTCGATCTGGTAACGTCCCTTTAAAACCAGGGGTGGTGGAATTCCTCGACTTTTTAGATGATCAAAAAATTCCTCGATTAGTTGCTTCAAGTAACGTCCGTCCAGCAATTGAAATGTTATTAAGCCATGCTGGAATTCAGGATCGTTTTGTAGGTATTGTTTCAGCAGAGGATGTTAAACGAGCAAAACGGACCCAGAAATTTTTCAAAAGCTCGTCAACTTTTAGGAACAGAAGCCCCGAAAACCTTGATTTTCGAAGACTCATTTCATGGGGTAAGTGCGGCTCATAGTGCGGGCATTCCAGTGATCATGGTACCTGATTTATTGCAACCAACTGAAGTTATCCAAGAGAAAACATTACATGTCTTGGAGAGTTTACATCAAGCGCCACATTATTTAAAATAATAAACAACACTCCTTTGCGTAGTTTATTAATGACTAGCAAAGGAGGTTTTTTATGCAAGTATCGGATCTGTTTATTCGCGAGATGCCGAGTTATTGTTTACCACGAGAACGGCTCTTGGCGATAGGAGAAAAGCATTATCGAATCAAGAGTTGTTGGCGATTCTGTTACGTACTGGCTCAAAAGAAGCAGACGTGATGACTGTTGCCGCAACGCTGTTAAAACAGTTTAAGCAACTTTCTTATTTGCAGCAAGCCACGTTGAACGAGTTAATGGCTATTAAAGGCATTGGCCAAGTGAAAGCCATTGAATTACGTGCGGCCATTGAATTAGGGTGTCGAATTTATCAAAGTAGTCAAATCAAATTTGGCAAAGTTACATCCAGTCAACAAGTCGCTCAACGATTACTCCAAGAGATGAAGGGGCTGCAACAAGAACATTTAATTTGTATTTACTTGAATACCAAGAATGACATTATCCAACAGAAAACGATTTTCAAAGGATCACTGAATCAAAGTATTGCTCATCCACGCGAAATTTTTCGGGAAGCGGTTAAATATTCTTCTGCTCGCATACTATTAGCTCATAATCATCCATCTGGCAATCCGACACCGTCTCCACAAGATATCCAATTTACCAAACGAATGGAAGAATGTGGCGAAATGATGGGGATTCAATTGTTGGATCATATTATTCTTGGTGATAGCGGATACATTAGTTTGAGAGAAGAGAATTTTTTTGCTTCAGAATGAGGACAATTCTTGCAAAAATATTTTATCACGTGTAAAATGAAAGGGTAATCTTGTTTGGAATTATGTAGACTTTTTAAATTTTTTTAAATATTCTATTGGAAGCGAGCAAAGTTACGACTATTTATGTGCAAATGCACGAGGAGGAACAAAAGAATGGAACAAGGAACAGTAAAATGGTTTAACGCAGAAAAAGGTTTTGGGTTTATCTCACGCGAAGACGGAAGCGACGTATTCGTACACTTCTCAGCTATCCAAGGTGATGGTTTCAAAACTTTAGAAGAAGGTCAAGCAGTGACTTTTGATGTTGAAGATTCAGACCGTGGCCCTCAAGCAGTTAACGTAGAAAAAACTAATAAAAATAATCAAAAACACCTAACATGCGTTAGGAGTTTTTTGTTAGAAATAGAGAAGAAAAATGGACAAGCATTTTTCTTCTCTATTAAATGAGAGCTTTATTGATCACTAACTGTGGCAGTCATAATCATTGGCAGAATCATTGGATGACGTTCTGTTTGTTCAAACAAGAAAGGCTGTAAAGCGGTCGTCATGGCTTCGCCTAATTTTGCTTCGGTACAGTTTTTATCTTTCATTGCTTCACGTAGAGCATTGAATAAAAGACGTTGGCCTTCATGAATCATATCACCAGACTCACGCATGTAGACAAAACCACGGGAAAGAATGTCTGGACCAGCCATAATTTCTTTATTTTTAATATCAACTGTTGCTACCGCTAAAACTAAACCTTCTTCAGATAAGATACGACGATCCCGTAAAACAACATTCCCGATATCACCGACACCATTTCCATCAACGTACACGTCATTAGCGTTGAAGTGACCAGCAGGGCGTGCGCTATCAGCCGTTAAAGCTAAGACATCGCCGTTGCCCATGATAAAGCAATTTTCTTCAGGAACCCCTGTATCTTGAGCGAGCGAAGCATGGATTTTTAACATTCTAAATTCACCATGAACAGGCATGAAATATTTAGGCTTCATCAAACGAAGCATTAATTTTTGCTCTTCTTGTCCACCGTGACCAGAAGTATGGATATTATTGATTTTTCCGTGGATAACTTCTGCACCGGCTTCAGATAATAAGTTGATTAAACGGTTAACGCTTGTCGTATTCCCAGGAATTGGTGAACTTGAGAAAACAACCGTATCGCCTGGTTGAATACTAATTTGGCGGTGTGTACCGTTAGCAATCCGACTAAGCGCGGCCATAGGTTCTCCTTGAGAGCCAGTACATAAAATCATTGTTTCATTTGCTGGCAATTGATTCAGTTCCGCCGCATCGACAAACGTTCCTTTTGGCACTTTGATGTAGCCTAAGCGTTCGCCATTGACAATGGCATTTTCCATGCTACGACCAAAAACAGCAATTTTGCGACCTGTTTTCACGGCTGCATCAGCAGCTTGTTGTAAACGGAAAATGTTTGAAGCAAAACTGGCAAAGATAATCCGACCATCAATTTTTTCAAAGATTTTTAAAATAGAGGTTCCAATTGTTTTTTCGGATTTTGTAAAGGTGGGTATTTCAGCATTGGTACTGTCTGAAAGAAGACAAAGGACGCCTTCTTCACCTAATTTCGCCATTCTGTGTAAGTTGGCCGGCTCACCAACGGGTGTAAAGTCAAACTTAAAGTCACCTGTTGCGACAATGTTACCAGAAGGCGTTTTAACCACAACGCCCAAGGCATCAGGAATACTGTGAGTCGTCCGGAAAAAGCTAATCGCTGTTTTTCTAAAACGAATCACCGTATCTTCATTAATTTCGTGTAATTCCGCTTCTCGCAATAAACCATGTTCATCTAGTTTGTTGGTAATTAAAGCCAAGGCTAGTGGTCCCGCATAGATTGGGATATTCGCTTGACGTAAAAGATAAGGAACGCCACCAATATGGTCTTCGTGACCGTGGGTAATAACGAGTGCTTTGACTTTATGCAAATTTTGAACGATGTAGCTATAATCTGGAATCACGTAGTCAATCCCAAGTAAATCATCTTCTGGGAATTTGATCCCAGCATCAATAATGATAATTTCATCTTGGAATTGTACCCCATATGTGTTTTTTCCAATTTCGCCTAAACCACCGATTGCAAAAACGCCAGTTTCGTTATTTTTTATGTTTACTTTCATGTTAAAACTCCGTTAGAGTGAAGTCCGCATGTTCTTGCTCGTAAGCAAGATGTTTTTCGTCTAATAATTGAACGTATTCAATATTGTATGGGGTATTTTCTTCAACTAATTGGCGCACGATTACATCGCTATCGGCTTCCATGTAAAGAGATTTTGTGTCTTCTTTTGGGTTTCTGATTTTTGTTTCTTGATAGTATACTTTGTAAATCATCGATTCATTTCTCCTTCAGCTACTAATAGTAGCAATTTATAGTTTTTTTCATTTTAAGACAGAAAATTAAACACAACAAAACGAGGTGCTGATCACCTAAAAAAGAATGCTCATCAAAAACATCTGTTAATGATGAAATGAAGCCTCGACTTTGCTTCATTCTGGGTATTTGATTTTATGTGTTCTTTTTCAACCGTCCCGTGTGTTGTGAATAACAACAATTAAGCTTATTTTATCATAGAATGATAAGGAAGTATAGAAACACTCACTGGACTTTTAAAAAAAACAAACTTCTTGTTTCGCCTTATTCTTGATCAAGTTCGAGTGCCTTTTTTTTAGGACGCCAATACCAACTTAAGCCAATCACGTGAGCTAAATAAACAATCGCTAAAGTCGTAGTCATCAACGTATTTCGGACAATTAAACACGGAATGGCAAATAAAAGAAACATGGAAATAAATAGTTTCCATTTACCTTTACGAGTAATTTTTTTCTCAAAGAAGGCTTCTTGGATATATTTTTGATAATAAGAAGAAGCTAAAAATTTGTTATAAAGTTTATCTGAACTACGCATCCAAAAAAGGCCGTTAATAAATAAAACCAGTGGTGGGTAAAAGCGGCAAAAAGATTCCTAACGTGCCTAAAGCAAACGTACAGGAACCGAGAAAAATGAAGAATAATTTTTTCATTCAAAGGGTCCTTTCAGTTTTTCCCAATTATGGCACAATCAAAAGGAAGTAGCAATTTTAATCGTATAAGTAAATCATTAAAATTATCTATTTTTTAGAAAATCTAAAAGAGAAAGGATAGAAAGAGAAAGGCTGTTTTTTCTAGCCAGACAGCTTGTATTACCGATTTCTTTTTGATACAGTGGGAGTACTAGAAAATTTAAAGTAAGATAAGAAGGAGATGATTAATTGAAGTTAATGTGGCGTTACACAATGCGTTATAAGAAATTACTTTTCGCTGATTTTATTTGTGTGTTTGGTTTTATTTTGATTGAATTAGGCTTGCCGACCATTTTAGCACGAATGATTGACAAAGGAATTATTCCTAGAGATATGGACTATATTTATCAGCAAGGGATTTGGATGGTTGTAATTACGATTAGTGGCGTTGCAATGAATATTTTGCTAGGGTACTTTGGTGCCAGAATTACAACAAACATTGTTCGTGATATTCGTGATGATTTATTTGAAAAGATTCAAACTTTCTCACATAGTGAATATGAAAGTATTGGGGTTTCTTCCTTAATTACGCGAACTACCAATGATGCATACCAAATTATGCTCTTCATGGGAAATATTTTACGTCTTGGCTTTATGACGCCAGTGATGTTTATTGCCAGTCTTTACATGGTGATGCGAACGAGTCCGTCGTTAGGAATGTACGTTTTAGGTGCCTTGCCTTTTCTGCTGCTAGCAGTTGTCGGGATTGCTCGTTTGTCAGAACCGTTATCTAAAAAGCAACAAAAGAACTTAGATGGAATCAATGGGATTTTAAGAGAAAATCTTTCTGGATTGCGGGTAATACGCGCATTTGTTAATGAAAAATTTGAAGAATCTCGTTTTAATAAAGTCAATGAAACTTACACTAAAAGTTCAAAAAGTCTGTTTCGTTTAATGGCAGCAGCCCAACCAGGGTTCTTTTTCTTATTTAATATTGTGATGGTCTTAATCATTTGGAGCGGGACTGTTCAAATCAGCCATGGGGATTTAGAAGTTGGGAATTTAATTGCTTTTATTGAATATATTTTTCATGCGCTGTTCTCGTTTATGTTATTTGCCAGTGTCTTTATGATGTATCCGCGGGCTGCGGTTTCGGCTTCACGGATTCAAGAAGCCTTAGACATGGAACCAGCTATTCGTGAAGAAGAAGGCGTAACAGAAACAGCTACTAAAGGCTATCTAGAGTTTAAAATGTAACCTTTGCCTATCCTGGACATGCGGAAAGCCCAGTTATTCGCAATGTAAGTTTTAAGGCGTCACCTGGTGAAACAGTGGCCTTTATTGGGAGCACAGGTAGTGGGAAATCAACATTAATTCAATTGATTCCACGGTTTTATGATGTATCAGAAGGTGAAATTTTAATCGATGGAGTGAACGTAAAAGAGTACAAACTTAGTGCATTACGCAATAAGATTGGCTATATTCCACAAAAAGCGTTACTTTTTACTGGTACAATTGCTGATAACCTTCGCTACGGTAAGGAAGATGCGACGTTAGAAGAAATGGAACGAGCAATTGACATTGCTCAAGCCACAGAATTTGTTTCGCAAAACCGCAAGGCTATGATGAACCTCTTTCAGAAGGTGGCACGAACTTTTCTGGTGGTCAAAAACAACGTTTAGCTATCGCACGGGCGATTATTCGCAATCCGGAAATTTATATATTTGATGATAGTTTTTCTGCGTTAGATTATCAAACAGATGCAAATTTACGAGCGCGTCTGAAAAAGAAACAACAGAATCTACTGTTTTAATTGTGGCACAACGTGTTGGAACAATTATGCATGCGGACCGCATTGTTGTTTTAAACGAAGGCGACGTGGTCGGAATTGGCACACATCGTGAATTACTTGAGACTTGTCCAATTTACTATGATATTGCGGCTTCTCAATTGTCAGAGGAGGAATTAGCATGAAACACGCCTTTTCTTCTATGAAACGAATCGGTCGCTATATTAAACCGTACCGAGTGACGTTTTATTTAGTTATTTTATTTACAATATTAACCGTTGCCTTTAATGCAGCGTTGCCTTATTTGACTGGATTACCGACGACAGAAATTAGCCGTAATATTGCGGCCGGCGAATCCATTAATTTTGATTATGTAATCCAATGTTTAATTTGGATTTTAGTTGTGGGAACAGGTTATTGTGTGGCACAATTTTTGTCAGGCTTTTTAATGACGAATGTCGTTCAACAATCCATGCGCGATTTGCGTCGCGATATTGAAGAAAAAATCAATCGTTTGCCAGTTTCTTATTTTGATAAGAACCAACAAGGAAATATTTTGTCACGGGTGACGAACGATGTGGATGCTGTCAGCAATGCGATGCAACAAAGTTTTATCAATATTGTTTCAGCAGTCTTAGGTATTGTGATGGCGGTAGTGATGATGTTCTTAATCAATCCGCTGATGGCGATTTTTTCAGTGATTATGATTCCGTTGTCTCTGATTATTTCCAGAACAATTGTTAAAATCTCCCAGAAATATTTCCAAGGAATGCAAAATTCTTTAGGAGACTTAAATGGTTATGTCCAAGAAAATATGACTGGGTTCAGTGTCTTAAAACTATATGGTCGGGAAAAAGAAACCCTTGAAGGCTTTAAACAAGTCAATCATCGTTTAAATGGTTTTGGTTTCAAAGCATCCTTTATCTCAGGATTAATGTTGCCATTGGTTCAGATGACCGCTTATGGGACCTATATCGGGGTAGCTGTCCTTGGTAGTTACTATGTGGTTGCTGGTGTGATCGTAGTGGGGCAATTACAAGCGTTTATTCAATATATTTGGCAAATTAGCCAACCAATGGGGAATATTACGCAGTTGTCTGCAGCTTTACAAAGCGCTTCAGCTTCGACCATGCGGATTTTTGAAATCCTAGATGAACCAGAAGAAGAACTTAACGAACAAGATGTTCCTTTGCCAGAACCTATTTTAGGCTCTGTTGAATTTGAAAATGTCAGCTTTAGTTATGACCCAGAAAACCGTTAATTCGTAATTTGAACTTTAAAGTTGATGCGGGCCAAATGGTTGCGATTGTGGGACCAACTGGCGCTGGGAAAACAACCTTAATCAACTTACTGATGCGTTTTTATGATGTAACAGAAGGCGCCATTAAAATTGATGGCATTGACACGAAAAAAATGAACCGTAGTGATGTCCGATCTGTATTTGGAATGGTATTGCAAGATGCTTGGTTGTATAAAGGTACCATTGCAGATAACATTCGTTTTGGGAAGTTAGATGCCACGGATTATGAAGTTGTCGATGCAGCGAAAACGGCCAATGTGGATCACTTCATTCGGACAATGCCAGACGGGTATGAAATGGAAATCAATTCTGAGGGAGATAACGTTTCCCTTGGTCAAAAACAATTGTTGACCATTGCCCGAGCGGTAATTTCTGATCCGAAAATTTTGATTTTAGATGAGGCGACTAGTTCAGTCGATACACGCTTGGAAGCCTTAATTCAAAAAGCAATGGATCGTGTTATGGAAGGACGAACGAGTTTCGTTATTGCCCACCGCCTATCAACTATTCGTGAAGCTGATTTAATTCTTGTTATGAAACAAGGAGAAATCATTGAAAAGGTACGCATCATGAGTTGCTGGAACAAGGTGGCTTCTATGAAAAACTATACAATAGTCAATTTGCTGAAGAAGGCGACTATGAGGAATAAAAAGAGGTCGGGACAGAAGCGTTTAACTCCGAGAAATAAGAAGGAATTTCCGAAAATTGTTCTGTAATTTTTGGAGAATTCCGGCTTATTTCCGAAGGAGTTGCTTTTGTTCCCGCCGTTTATCAGTTTTTGAGCGTGGAGCAAAAATCCAAAGTGATTTTTGTCCCACGCTCTTTTCTTGTCTTTTTTACTATGAAAGTGAGGAATTCTTGTCTATACTTAATGAAAAGAGGTGACAGAGTTTGAAAAAAGAATATTTTATTGCTGCTAGTGCAGATGTCTATGGAAACGTACAACTAGCAAAGGATAGTAATATTTGGTTTCAGTCGGTCTTAAGAGGTGACAGTAACACAATTACCATTGGTGAAGGTAGTAATATTCAAGATGGCACGATTATTCATGTTGATGAAGATGCCCCGACAATTGTAGGCAAGTATGTAACGGTGGGCCATCAATGCATGTTACACGGTTGTAAAATCGGTGATGGTGCTTTGATTGGCATGGGTTCAACCATTCTAAATAATGCTATTATTGGAGAAAACAGCCTGATTGGTGCGGGCTCTTTAGTGACAGAAGGCAAAATTATCCCGCCAAATGTTTTAGCATTTGGTCGACCCGCGAAGGTTATCCGTCCGTTAACGGCAGCAGAAATAGCCAGTAATCATACGAACGCCTTACATTATATTCAACGAGCAGAAGAATTTCGCCAACAAAAATACCCGAAACTAACATAGAATTAGGAGGAAAATGATGAAGAAAATTAAAGTAATGACGGTTTTTGGAACACGGCCAGAAGCAATCAAAATGGCTCCCTTAATCAAAGTTTTAGAAGAGCAAAGTCAAGGATTTGACTCTGTAGTAGTCGTAACAGCGCAACATCGCCAAATGTTGGATCAAGTGTTAGAAGATTTTCAAATTACACCGAATCATGATTTAAATATCATGAAAGATGGGCAAACCTTAACAGATATTACAAGTCGTGTTTTGAATTTATTAACTGAGGTTCTTGTGACAGAACAGCCGGATATTGTCTTGGTTCATGGCGATACAACCACGTCATTTGCGGCTGCATTGGCTGCTTTTTATCAACAGATTCCAGTGGGACATGTGGAAGCAGGATTGCGGACCTGGCAAAAATATTCTCCGTTTCCGGAAGAAATGAATCGTCAACTGGTAGACGTGTTAACTGATATTTATTTTGCCCCAACCACTCAAAGTAAGGACAATTTAATCAAAGAAAATCATCCAGAAGAACATATTTATGTGACTGGCAATACAGCAATTGACGCGATGGCGTACACCGTTGATGCCCACTATCAAAATGATTTATTGAAAAATCCCTACAGACCAACGCATCGTGCTAATTACAATGCATCGTCGTGAAAATTTAGGCCTGCCAATGGCAAATGTGTTTAAAGCTGTTCGTCGACTTGTAATGGAACATCCAGAAATTGAAGTCATTTTCCCTATGCACAAAAATCCCAAAGTCCGTGAAATAGTAGCGGAACACTTAGGTGAATTAGCTCGTGTGCATTTAATTGAACCATTGGATGTCAAAGATTTTCAAAATTTTGCAGCGAAAAGTGCTTTAATTTTAACTGATTCTGGCGGTGTGCAAGAAGAAGCTCCTTCCTTAGGTGTGCCAGTTTTAGTTTTACGAGATACAACGGAACGTCCAGAAGGCGTAGCGGCAGGAACATTGAAATTGGTTGGTACAGACGAACAAGTAGTCTATCAAGAGGCGAAAACATTATTGACTGATTCTGATGCTTACCACGCGATGGCGCATGCACAAAATCCGTATGGGGATGGTCAAGCTAGCCGCCGAATCGTTGAAGCCATTGCCTATGAAATGCAGAAATCAGATAAAAAACCAGATACGTTTACAGCAAAATAAATAAAAAGGCAGAGAAGCGCTGAAAAATGTGCTTCTTTTGCGTATCTTATTTTGAAGAATCAATTAGACAAAAAATGCTAGAAAGTAGTGAAGTGAAGATGTATCAAACGATTTTATTTGATTTAGATGGCACAATTACGGATTCTGGTAGCGGCATTATGCGTTCTATTTTATACGCAACAGAACAATTAGGCTGGCCAGCTCCTAGCGAGGAGACATTACGTTCTTTCATAGGGCCGCCTTTATATGAGTCGTTTTTGCACATGGCGCCTTCAGCTGAAGCAGCGCAACAAGCAGTGGGTCATTATCGAGCGTATTATCAGAGAAAAGGTATGTTTGAAAATCATGTGTATCCAGGGATCCCAGAGGTACTAATAAGGTTAAAGGAAGCGGGAGCAAAGTTATACATTGCGACTTCCAAGCCAGAAGAATTTGCTAAAAAGATTATTACTCATTTTGATTTAGATCGTTATTTTACAGGCATATATGGAGCGAGTATGGACGGTCATCGTTCTAAAAAAGCAGATGTGATTCAGTATGCATTAACGGAAGCTCAACTAGACCCAACCAAAGAAGCAATTATCATGGTTGGTGATCGTAATCATGACATTCTTGGTGCTCAACAAAATGGCTTAGATAGTATAGGTGTCTTGTATGGATTTGGTGAAGAAACAGAGTTACAAGAGGCGGGAGCGACATTCCTAGTACACTCGCCTAAAGACTTAGGTGCTATTTTGCTACGAAATTCTTAATAGAAAATGGATTTTCGATAAATTTAGGAGGATTTTAAGATTTATTATCGTTTCAATAGAAAAGCGCCATCATAGGCTTTAAACGTTATCAATGATGAATTTTTTATCGGGGAATGACGGTCTTTTTATTAAAAACATTTAATTTTAAAGAGGTTTCATGTATAATAGTTTCAGTCATAAACGATAGAATAGTAAGGAGGGTTAGTTTTGGCTAATGATAACCAAAATAACCAAGATCCCAAATCTTCGCTTAGAGATCAAGTAACTGGGTCTTTAAATGGTAGAAATGATGGCGATCAACCTGATTCCTCTGAAAAAAATGATAGGTCACCCCAACCTTCATCTGATGAATCACAAGAAACAGCGAGCCGCACAACACAAACACGTGCAGGTTCTAGAGCTGCTCGAAGACGTGGGAAAGACAAGACAACACAGACAGTCGAAGAGCCAACCCCGATTGAAACAGACGAAAAGCCAACAAATACAAAAAAACAAACACGTAAAAAAGAAGATCGTTTAGTCGGTCGTATCGTGTTAATTGTAGTTTCTGTATTAGTTTTAATGATGGCAATCTTTGGGTTTACTTTTTATAAATATGTAGATGCTGGGCTACAGCCACTAGACAAGAACAATAAGAAGCTTGTTCAAGTGCATATCCCAGAAGGATCTTCTAATAAGCAAATTGCTGCGGTTTTAGAAGAAAGCAACGTCATTAAAAGCGGAATGGTTTTTAACTACTACGTAAAATTTAAAAACTTAACAGATTTTCAAGCGGGCTATTATCAAATGTCTCCAAGCATGACACTCGATGAAATTGGTGAAATGCTAAAAGAAGGAGGTACGCCAGAACCAACTAAAATTGCAGATGGCAAAGTAACGATTCCTGAAGGCTACGATATAGATAAAATTGGCGAAGCTATTGAAAAAAATACAGATTTCAAGAAAGCAGATTTCATTGCATTAATGAAAAACGAAGACTTCTTCAATCAAATGAAAGCTAAGTATCCTGATTTACTTGAAAGTGCTGCAACTGCAGAAGGTGTTCGTTATCGCTTAGAAGGCTATTTGTTCCCGGCAACTTATGATTACTACAAAAAAGCAACACTTCCTGAATTTGTCGAACAAATGATTGCTAAAATGAACACAGTAATGGAACAATATACGCCGACAATTCATGCAAAGAATTTAACCAATCAGCAAGTCTTAACGTTAGCTTCATTGGTTGAAAAGAAGGAGTCAAAGAAGCAGACCGCAAACAAATTGCGCAAGTATTCTTTAACCGCTTGGCTGCCGATATGCCAATCCAATCAGATATTTCTATTTTGTATGCTCTAGGAGAACACAAAGAAACTGTAACGTATGCTGACTTGGAAGTGGACTCGTCTTATAACTTGTATAAAAATACTGGTTATGGACCAGGACCATTAGATAGCCCAAGTGAGGAGTCAATTAAAGCAGTCTTGAATCCGACACCAAGTGACTATTTATACTTTGTAGCAGATATTTCTACAGGAAAAGTCTACTTCTCAAAAACATATGAAGAACATCAAGTATTAGTAGATCAGTATGTCAATAATTCAAGTAGTGAATAAAATGAAAACATAAAAGAGCTTGGTGAATCAATTTTGTATGATTCACCAAGCTTTTAGATACTCAAAAAGTAATCTGTTTAACAGAGGAAAGAGTAGCAACTAGAAATTTATATAAATAAAATTTAGCAAAATCACAAAAATTCAATAATTATATTTACAATTTAGAAAAAGCGTGGTACTCTTTTGTGGATTGAAAGCGGAATTTTTTTCAATAACCAACCAAGAACTACGTATCGTTAAGCGAAAAAGGAGAATTAACATGGTAGAAAAAGTATATCCAATGACTCTTGAAGGAAAAGAAAAATTAGAACAAGAGCTAGAAGAATTAAAAACAATTAAACGTAAAGAAATCGTAGAGCGTATTAAAATCGCTCGTAGCTTTGGGGATCTTTCAGAGAACTCAGAGTATGAATCAGCTAAAGATGAACAAGCTTTCGTTGAAGGACGTATTACAACGTTAGAAAATATGATTCGTTTTGCAGAAATCATCGATAATGATGGCGTGGACCAAGACGAAGTTTCCATCGGTAAAACAGTTACTTTCCAAGAATTGCCTGATGGAGAAGAAGAGGAATACACAATCGTAGGAAGTGCCGAAGCCGATCCATTTTCTGGTAAAATTTCTAACGATTCACCGATTGCGCAAGCCTTAATTGGTAAACAATTAGGCGACCAAGTGATTATTGCAACACCTGGTGGCGACATGACAGTTAAAATTACAAAAGTTGAAGCAAACTAAATAATTGAGTAGGGCAGGCAGCTTCCAAGGCCTGTCCTTTCGCAATCTATGACATTTAGGGCTAAAGTCCTATGGTAACCTGAGGCGCAAACCACTATGATTAAATAAAATAAACGAGTAAAATAAATGACAGAGGGAGGAGGCAAATCTATGAATAACCCTTGGCGCTTTTTTATCGTCGCAGAAGCATTACTTTTTATTCTGGCGTTATGGCAAATTGTACATAATCCTGGATTAGCTGTTTTATTAACAATTGGCGTTTTACTTGTGGCCTACGTTTCCAGGAAAGCATCTAAAACACATTTTAACAACTTTCAATTCGTCCTCGGCGTTGTTTTTATTGTCATTGGTGCAATGAATAGCACGGCTGTTTGGTTTATGTTGATTTTTGGTACTCTTTATCGGCTTAAAAGGCTTTGAGATTTCAGGCGTGGATATAGCTGAGCGAGCACCTTGGCGAAAAAAACAAATGATTATGGTGGAGACGGCGGCAAAAGAACCTAAAAATGGCAAACGGTTTAAACGCCGCTGGTTTGCCAACGAACGCATTGGTAACAATATCTATGAATGGGACGATATCAATATTGATTTAATCTCTGGGGACACCATTATTGATTTAGGTAATACGCTACTACCGAAAGAAGACAATATTATTATTATTCGTAAAGGTTTTGGCCGCACGCGAATTCTAGTGCCGTTAGGTGTAGCTATTTTGTTAGAACATTCAACTTTTACGGAACGGTACGTTTTGAAGAAGAAAAATATCAATTGAAAAACGAATCATTAAAAATTTACAGCAATGATTATGATACCAATCTTCGTCGTTTGAAAATTATGACGAACACTTTAGTAGGAGATGTTGAGGTGATCCGTGTATGACCGATCGGATTTCAAGACGCATGATTTCATTATATGCGTCCCTTAGCACCTTTATTGTTATCTTAATTACATTGTTTTCATATTTTCATTCGATTAAACAAAACCGGTGGTTATTAGAGCTTCTTCAGAGAAAGTCTTTTATTTACCACTAATTGTGCACATTGTTCTCATATCCTTATTAATAGGCTTATTGACCTTTTACTGATTTCATTGGTTCAAAAGGGCAATATGGACGGATTGAAGAAAAACTTCGGTTATTGGCCAACGGTAATTATGAAAGTCCAGTCTTAAACAAACCAACGACCAGTGAAAATCAAGACCATTATCTAACCGAAGTCGAACAAGATATTTGGTCGATTAAAAATAAATTATTAGAGATGTCTAAAGAATTGCAATTATTAAACAGTCGACCGCAATTAATGGATGGGCAAACAAAAGAAGAAATTTTAGAGAACGAGCGGCATCGTTTGGCGCGGGAGTTGCATGATTCAGTCAGTCAACAACTTTTTGCAGCCATGATGATGTTGTCTGCATTAAATGAACAAGCACAACGAACAGAAACCCCGGAACCATATCGTAAACAACTAGCCATGGTGGCAGAAATCATTAATGCCTCCCAATCGGAAATGCGCGCTACTATTGCACTTGCGTCCTATCAGTCTAGAAGGAAAAAGTTTGCGTAAAGGTATTGAACAATTACTGAAAGAACTACAAACAAAAATTAAAATTGAATTGATTTGGGATGTTGAAGATGTTCATTTAAATAGCAGCATTGAGGATCATCTTTTCCGAATTGTGCAGGAGTTACTTTCAAATACCTTAAGACATGCCAAAGCAAAGGAATTAGAGGTATACTTACACCAAGTCGATAAAAACGTGTTATTGCGTATTGTTGATGATGGTGTCGGCTTTGATATGAAGGAACAAAGTAATAAAGCCGGTAGTTATGGCTTAAATAATATTCGAGAACGTGTTGTCGGCATGGGCGGTACAGTTAAAATTATTAGTTTTAAAGGGCAGGGAACCAGCGTTGAAATTAAAGTTCCTGTCATAAAGGAGGAAACTGCAAGTGATCAAAGTAATGTTAGTGGATGACCATGAAATGGTCCGTTTAGGCGTTTCATCATATTTATCTATTCAAGAGGATATAGAAGTCGTAGGCGAAGCAGAAAACGGTAAGATTGGCTATGAAAAAGCATTGGAACTACGTCCAGATGTTATTTTGATGGATTTGGTAATGGAAGAAATGGACGGCATTGATTCAACAAAAGCGATCTTGAAAGATTGGCCAGAAGCCAAGATTATTATTGTGACGAGTTTTATTGATGATGAAAAAGTGTATCCGGCGATTGAAGCTGGTGCAGCGGGCTACCTATTAAAGACATCAACAGCACATGAGATTGCTGATGCAATTCGGGCGACTTATCGCGGAGAGCGTGTGGAACCTGAAGTGACGCATAAGATGATGGAACGGTTAACAAAAAAACAAGAGCCGGTGTTGCACGAAGATTTGACAAACCGGGAACACGAAATTTTAATGTTGATTGCACAAGGTAAAAGTAATCAGGAAATAGCTGATGAACTCTTTATCACTTTGAAAACAGTTAAAACACATGTTTCAAACATTTTAGCAAAACTAGATGTGGATGATCGGACCCAAGCGGCGATTTATGCTTTTCAACATGGTTTAGCCAAATAAATATCAGATAAATCCATAAATAAATTCTATTATGCTTTTCAACATGGTTTAGCCAAATAAATATCAGATAAATCCATAAATAAATTCTAGGAAATCCTTCTAGGAATTTATTTATGGATTTGTTATACTAATTTTAACGAACAGACAGGAGCGGTCAGAAGAAATGAAACAAAATTTTGCAATTATTGGTTTAGGACGTTTTGGCGGCAGCATATGCCAAACTTTGGTGGAAGCTGGTCAAGTTTTGGCCATTGACAGCAGTGAAGACCGTGTCAATGAATATATGAATATTGCAACGCATGCAGTGGTGGCTAACGCCCAAGATGAAATGACGTTGCGTTCTTTAGGGATTCGGAATTTTGATCACGTAGTGGTGGCAATTGGTGAAGATATTCAAGCGAGTATTTTAGTGACACTAATGGTTAAAGAGATGGGGGTTCCCAATGTCTTGGCCAAAGCAGTCAATGAATATCATGCCCGTGTCTTAGATAAAATTGGGGCAGACATGGTCGTTCACCCAGAGGGATATGGGCATTCGAATTGCTCACAAACTTGTTTCACGCAATATTTTAGATTATATTGAATTATCTAGCGAATTTTCATTAGCTGAGGTTCGGGTCACCAATCCTAAATTTTACAATAAAACCTTAGCAGAATTAAATTTCCGTCAGCGATTTGGTTTAACTGTGGTAGCGATTCGCCGCTCGAAAACAGAAGTAATTGCTTCGCCAGATGCTTCTGAAATTGTTCGAGAAAACGACAATTTATTAGTTATCGGTGATACCGCAGACGTGGATTTATTAGATGAAAAAATGAATGGCTAAGCACTTTATTCTCTAAAAGCACTGCGCTGTGCTACAATAAATGGCGACAGAGATGTGAAGGAGGAACAAAGAATGAAATTAGAAGTGCCCCAACAATGGTTTAAAGAAGAAACCGGGGTTCAGCCTGAGACAGGCATTCGTTTTTTCGAAAAACACCTGTTCATGAGATTTTCATTTAACTGTTAAGATCGGCTGGAGAAAAAATCGTTTTGGATTTTTTCTCAGGTTCTTCATTTAAAGTTATTTTAGTTGGATATCGTTAATAATGGCTATTATATGGTATAATGATAATTAACTGAAGTGTGGAGGAAATAAAATGTTATCAATTGTTGTCCCTTGTTATAATGAGGAAGCAGCGATTCCGCTGTTTTTTGAAGAAGTAGAAAAAATTAGCCAGAAACTGTCTCATTCAGTAGAATATATATTTGTGAATGATGGCTCAAAAGACAATACGTTAGCTGTTTTAAGACAGCTTTATCGCGAACATCCAGAGAAGGTCCGTTATCTTTCTTTTTCACGAAATTTTGGGAAAGAAGCGGGCTTATACGCTGGTTTAAAAGAAGCAACAGGTGACTTAGTGACAGTCATGGACGTTGATTTACAAGACCCGCCTGAGTTATTACCTCAAATGATTGAGATGATTGAAACCAGTACAGATTTAGATTGTGTTGGCACACGACGCATAACAAGAGACGGCGAACCGCCCATTCGTAGCTTTTGCACGGATGTTCTATAAACTCATTAATCGAATTGCTGAGACGGAAATGGTGGATGGTGCCCGTGACTTTCGTGTCATGACCCGGCAAATGGTCGATGCGATTTTAGAGTTATCTGAGTATAATCGTTTCTCAAAAGGGATTTTAGTTGGGTCGGCTTTAAAACAGAATATATTGAATTTAAAAATCGAGAACGAATTGCTGGAGAAACCTCTTGGTCTTTCTGGAGTCTATTAAGTTATTCAATTGACGGGATTGTCAATTTTTCAGAAACACCATTGAATATTGCTTCATACGTTGGCGCCTTTTCGTGTATTGGTTCTGCACTAGCAATGTTAGTGATTATCTTTCGAACATTAGTTAATGGTGATCCAACGAGCGGCTGGCCTTCAATGGTTTGTATTGTACTTTTTGTAGGTGGTTTGCAACTATTATGTTTAGGAATTATTGGCAAATATATCGGTAAAATTTTCTTAGAAACGAAAAAACGACCAATTTATATTGTAAAGGAATCAGAAAAGATTCTAAAATAACCAAAAAGCAGAGAAAATTCTCTGTTTTTGTTGTGCATTAAAAAAGTGTGAATAGACTTTTCAGAAAAACAACATTTTACATAAAAAATACATTAACTTTACCTATTTTTATCTTAATGAAACAGCTTTGCTCTCGCGGTTGCAAGAAATAAATGTTAAAATCAAAAGGTATGCTATTAAATGTTTTTTTGGAGGTTGGGTCATGATAGAAGTTATCGACTTGAAAAAAGTATTCGATAATGGGTTTGAAGCGTTAAAATCGGTCAATTTTACGATTGAGCAAGGGGACTTGGTTTGTTTGTTAGGACCAAGTGGGTGTGGGAAATCCACAATTTTAAACTTAATTGCAGGTTTATTGCATCCAAGTGATGGAGATATTCAGTTTCGACAGCAATCGGTTGTCAAAACAGCACCAAAAGATCGGAACATCGGGTTCGTTTTTCAAAACTATGCCTTATATCCACATATGACTGTTCTAGAAAACGTAATGTTTCCTTTGACGGTAGGAAGTAAGAAAGTTCCCAAGGCAGAGGCACAAGCTATTGCCGAAGAATATATGAAACTAACGAATATTGAAGAGTTAAGCCATAAAAAGCCAGGCACACTTTCTGGTGGTCAACAACAGCGTGTTGCGATTACCCGGGCGTTAGTTCAAAACCAGATGTTTTATTATTAGATGAGCCTTTAAGTAACTTGGATGCACGTTTGCGTTTGAAAATTCGTGAAGAAATCCGCCGCTTGGTGAAAGAAGTAGGGATTACAACAATCTTTGTAACGCACGACCAGGAAGCGCTATCAATCAGTGATAAAATTATTTTATTAAACGAAGGGTTATTCAACAAAATGATGAACCTCAAAACCTTTACTTAGAACCAAATAACTTATTTGTTGCTCAGTTCATAGGTAACCCAATTATTAATTTATTGTCTGTTGAAGTGAAAGACGGCAAAATGTACCACAAAAGTTTTGAAATTCCGCTTGAGCGTTTTGAGCAAGCACGCTTTAAAATGCCAATGACTGATGGGAAATATACGTTTGCTTCTCGTCCGGAAGATGTGGTACCAGCTGAAACAGGTCTCTTTACCACAACGACAGATTTAGTGGAATTGATTGGTCGAGAACGTATTTTACGATTTACATTAGGAAATGAACAAGTGAAATCAATTGTAAGTGTAGAAGAAGCGATTGAAGAAGGAGACACTTTATCTTTTGATTTTTCATATAAAAAAGTATTTATCTTTAACGAAGCGGGAGACCGGGTTTACTAATGAAAAAATACAATCCAGAAAATCAACCAAAAGCATGGCTCTTCCTTCTGCCATCATTAGGAATCATTTTACTGTTTAGCGTTTATCCACTGTTTCGTTCTTTGTGGATGAGTTTCCAAAAAGGTTCCTTAATTAACCAACGCTACGCTGGTTTAGAAAATTATCAACGTGTATTGAATGATCCAATCTTCTATAAAGCGTTAAAAATACAGCGCTCTATGCATTTGCTGTGGTACCGATTGCCTTGATAATTTCCTAGCAATTGCTTGGATTATCTTTGAAAAAGTTAAACATAAGAGTTTCTTTGAAACGATTTTCTTTATGCCTTATGTAACGAGTACGATTGCCATTGGGATTGTCTTCCGTTACTTCTTTAATGGCGATTATGGAATTGTCAATTACGTCTTAGGCTTTTTCGGCATTCCTTCTGTCAACTGGCTAGATAATGTTCAAATGAGTATGCCAACATTGATTATTTTTGGGGTTTGGACGAGTTTAGCATTTAATATTATTATTTTGTTGGCTGGGTTGAGAAATATTGATGAAGAACATTTTAAAATTGCAAAAATGTTTGGCGCCTCAGACGGCGAAATTTTCCGACGTATTACGTTTCCGCAGCTAGTCCCGACCATTGCCTTTTTATTAACGGTCAACTTAATTGGCGCCTTTAAAGTTTATACACAAGTTTATGCTTTATTCGGTGGCCGTGCGGGGATTGCCAATAGTGCCACAACCGCAGTGTACTATATTTATGACAAATTCCACATTGCAGGACGTCCCGGAATTGCGATGGCCGCCACAGTGATTTTATTTGTGATTATTTTAGTGGTCACTTTCTTACAAAATAAACTCTAAAGAAAGTGGGGCAATAAGCCAATGAAAAAGTTTTAACGATTATCGCATTTGTTTTCTTAGGCATTTTAGCCGTTATTACGTTATTTCCATTTGTCTATATGATTTTAGCTGGTTTAATGAGTTACTCTGAAGCGACCAGCATGCCGCCAACCATGTTTCCGAAACAACCACAATGGCAAAACTACACAGAGGTCTTTCAAAAAGCACCCTTTCTTCGGTATTTCTTGAACACAGTCTTTGTTTCAGGCGTTACAACGATTGCTACGGTAGTCACCGCCGTGTTAGCTTCATTCGCATTAACGAGTTTGAAGTTCCGTTTTAAAAATGTGGTCATTGCTTTGATGATTTCGTTGTTAATGGTTCCGTATGAATCTATTATTTTTACCAATTATCAAACGATTGCGCAATTAGGTTTGTTAAATACTTACAGCGCCTTAATTATTCCATTTTAACTAGTATTTTTATATTTACTATTTAAACGGTTATTTAAAAGGTATTCCTGATACTTTTACAAGGCTGCCAAAATTGATGGCGCTAGTGATTTAGAATATATTTGGCGTATTTTAGTACCAATGTCAAAACCAGCGTTGGTAACAGTAGGGATTTTAACATTTATTTCTAGTTGGAATTCTTTCTTGTGGCCATTGTTGGTGACGAACGAGAAAAAATACCGTCTATTGAATAATGGACTATCGGCCTTTGCGACAGAGAGCGGTAGTGACGTACATTTACAAATGGCTGCTGCAACATTAACCGTTATTCCAATTTTAATTATTTACTTGATTTTCAGAAAAGAAATTATCAGAGGAGTTGCAAAAAATGGAATCAAAGGCTAAAACAACTGTGACTTTTCACAGTGGCATTTTAACAATTGGAGGAACCGTGATTGAAGTGGCGTATAAAGATGCCCACATCTTCTTTGATTTTGGTACAGAATTTCGACCAGAATTAGATTTGCCTGATGATCACATTGAAACCTTAATTAATAATCGTTTAGTGCCAGAATTAAAAGACTTATATGATCCACGTTTAGGTTATGAATATCATGGTGCAGAAGACAAAGACTATCAACACACCGCTGTTTTCTTATCTCATGCCCATTTAGATCATTCACGCATGATTAATTATTTAGACCCAGCTGTTCCGTTGTACACCCTAAAAGAAACGAAAATGATTCTAAATAGTTTAAATCGAAAAGGTGATTTTTTGATTCCATCACCGTTTGAAGAAAAGAATTTTACCCGAGAAATGATTGGTCTTAATAAAAACGATGTGATTAAAGTTGGCGAAATTTCAGTGGAAATCGTGCCTGTTGATCATGATGCGTACGGTGCTTCGGCATTACTGATTCGCACGCCTGACCATTTCATCACATACACAGGTGATTTGCGCTTACATGGCCATAATCGTGAAGAGACTTTAGCTTTTTGAAAAAGCCAAACATACTGAATTATTAATGATGGAAGGCGTAAGCATTAGCTTCCCAGAACGTGAACCAGATCCAGCCCAAATAGCGGTTGTCAGTGAAGAAGATCTTGTTCAGCACTTGGTTCGTTTAGAACTAGAAAACCCGAATCGACAAATTACCTTTAATGGTTATCCAGCAAACGTGGAACGTTTTGCTAAGATTATTGAAAAGTCACCACGTACAGTCGTTTTAGAAGCAAATATGGCTGCGTTGTTACTTGAAGTATTTGGAATAGAAGTTCGTTATTATTATGCTGAATCTGGTAAAATACCAGAATTGAATCCAGCGTTAGAAATCCCGTATGACACGTTACTAAAGGACAAAACAGACTATTTGTGGCAAGTTGTGAACCAGTTTGACAACCTCCAAGAAGGTAGTTTATACATTCACAGTGATGCACAACCGTTAGGGGACTTTGATCCACAGTATCGCGTGTTTTTAGATTTGTTGGCTAAAAAGACATTACTTTGTCCGCTTAGCTTGTTCAGGACATGCATTCCAGAAGATCTGGATAAAATTATTGCATTGATTGAACCTCAAGTATTGGTTCCAATCCATACGTTAAAACCAGAAAAACTGGAAAACCCGTATGGTGAAAGAATATTGCCAGAACGTGGCGAGCAAATTGTTTTATAAATTTTTTAAGGGAGAAAAAATGAAGTTCAAAACTCTAGCAACAACAGTGTTAGCAACCGCAGCTATTTTCGCATTGGGGGCTTGTGGTAACGGTAATGGGGCCAAAGAATCAAACGATATTGTGAAAGAAGTGAAGGAAGATACGACAATCACTTTCTGGCATGCAATGAATGGGGTTCAAGAAGAAGCGTTAACAAAATTAACGAAAGACTTCATGAAAGAAAATCCAAAAATTAAAGTGGAATTACAAAATCAATCTGCTTACCCTGATTTACAAGCCAAAATCAATTCGACTTTAACTTCACCAAAAGATTTACCAACAATTACGCAAGCGTACCCAGGCTGGTTATGGAATGCTGCACAAGATGAAATGTTAGTGGACTTAAAACCATATATGGATGATGACACAATCGGCTGGAAAGATGCAGAGCCAATTCGTGAAGTATTGTTAGACGGCGCCAAAATCGACGGCAAACAATACGGCATTCCATTTAATAAATCGACAGAAATGTTATTCTATAATGCTGATTTGTTGAAAGAATATGGTGTTGAAGTACCGAAAACATTAGAGGAATTAAAAGAAGCTTCTAAAACAATTTACGAAAAATCCAACAAAGAAGTCGTTGGTGCTGGTTTTGACTCGTTAAATAACTATTACGCAATTGGAATGAAAAACAAAGGCGTTGATTTTAATAAAGACTTAGATTTAACAAGCAAAGATTCACAAGAAGTCGTGGACTATTACCGTGATGGTATCGAAGCAGGTTACTTCCGCACAGCTGGTTCAGATAAATATTTATCTGGCCCATTTGCAAACAAAAAGGTAGCAATGTTTGTCGGTAGTATTGCTGGTGCTGGTTTTGTTCAAAAAGATGCTGAAGCTGGTGGCTATGAATACGGTGTTGCACCACGTCCTGAAAAAATCAACTTACAACAAGGAACAGATATTTATATGTTCGATAGTGCTACGCCAGAACAACGGACAGCGGCATTTGAATTCATGAAATTCTTAGCTACTCCTGATTCACAATTGTACTGGGCACAACAAACAGGTTATATGCCAATTTTAGAATCTGTTTTACACAGTGATGAGTACAAAAATTCTAAGACAACCAAAGTACCTGCACAACTTGAAAACGCAGTAAAAGATTTATTCGCTATCCCAGTAGAAGAAAATGCTGATTCAGCCTATAATGAAATGCGGACAATTATGGAAAGTATTTTTGCTTCATCAAATAAAGACACGAGAAAATTATTGAAAGATGCAACATCACAATTTGAACAAGCATGGAACCAATAATCAATAAATAAACAGACGTGGGAGGTTGGGATCTGAGTCGTTATGGCTCGTGTTCTAACCTTCCTGTTCTTTTGGGCGGAAGAAGGAGAGAAACAAAATGCAAATAAAAATTTTAGCAACAAGTGATATGCATGGGTACATTATGCCAACAAGTTATAGTGAAAAAAAGATGGATTTACCTTTTGGAACCGCAAAAGCAGCAACCATGCTGAAAAAGTTACGGGCGTCTGCCAAAGGACCAGTTTTTCAAATTGAAAATGGGGATTTTATTCAAGGTTCGCCGCTTAGTTACTACGTAAGAAAAGCAGAAACACATTCAGTGGCTGCCATCACTAAAATCATTAATCAAATGAATTATGATGTTAGCATTTTAGGTAACCATGAATTTAATTACGGTTTAGATTATTTAAAGGAAACGATTGCCAGTTATCAACAGCCAGTTTTAGCTGCCAATATTCTTGGTAAAGATGGACAACCTTATTTCGGTCAGCCGTATGTCATCATAGAAAAACAAGGTTAAAGTAGCCATCCTTGGCGTGACGACTCAATATATTCCTCATTGGGAACAGCCGGCAACAGTCAAAGATTTAACGTTTAAAAGTGTCGTTGAAACAGCGGCGGAATACGTGCCAAAACTGCGGGAAGAAGCGGATCTAGTTGTTGTCGCTTATCATGGCGGTTTTGAAAAAAATTTAGAAAAAGGGGGAACCCCGGAAATACTAACAGGAGAAAAAGAAAGCACGGATTTTTTGAAAAAAATCCTGGGATTGATGCCTTAGTCACTGGTCACCAACATCGAGAAATTGCTACAAAACTGAATGGAATACCTGTGATTCAACCAGGTTTTCGAGGAGCTTTCGTTGGAGAAATTACTTTAGAAATTGAACCTATGGCTAAAGGCTATCACGTTATTGGAAGTGACGCAGCTATTCATCCTGTTGGAAACGAACAACCAGATACAGAAGTTTTAGCTTTGACAACAGCGTTACATGACGAGGTAGAAGAGTGGCTTGATCAACCAGTGGGAAATGTGGAAGGGGATATGACGATTCAAAATCGAATGCCGTACGCCTCAAAGAACATCCATATATAGAATTTATTAATAACGTCCAAATGGCTTCAAGCGGAACGGATATTTCAGGGACTGCACTTTTTAACAATGAAGGCAAAGGGTTTAATAACCAAATTACGATGCGCGATATCATTACCAACTACATTTATCCAAATACCTTGGCTGTATTGCGTGTCACTGGACAAGACCTCCGTGAAGCGTTAGAACAAAGCGCTACTTATTTTGTGTTAGAAAAGGCCAACCAATTTTCAACCCGAAATATGTCGATCCAAAACCACAATACTATAATTATGATATGTATGAAGGCATTGAGTATACGCTTGATTTAAGACAACCGTTTGGTGAAAGAGTGACGAAACTTAATTATCATGGCAAAGCAGTGCAAGCAGAAGATGTTTGGAAATCGTGACAAATCAATACCGAGCAGTCGGTGGCGGAAACTATCAAATGTTCCAACCTGAAAAAATTATTCGAGAAATTCAAATTGATATGACGGAACTGATTGCAGAATATTTAAAAAAACATCCAATCATTCAAGCGTCGACAAATGATAACTTCAAGGTTATCTGGTAAAAAATAGCAAAAAAAGCCTTCAACCATACAATTACTTGAAAGATGGTTGAAGGCCTTTTTTGAGTTAATAGCCTTTTTTTAAGGAAACTTGGTTTTTGACGAGGGTCTGATCCGTCACAAATTGATTTAAGTTTGGAATAAAAATCGCCAGTAATTTTGATTTGAACTTCGGTGTCATGCCAGAAATATGAGGTGTTAATAAAACATTCTGCATCTCCCATAAAGGGCTATCTTCGGGAAGAGGTTCTTCTTCAAAGACATCTAAGGCAGCAAAAGCAATGGTTTTATTGTTTAAGGCAGTTATCAAATCGTTCGTTGCTACTGAGGCGCCTCGACCAACATTTACGAAAATTGTTTCAGGAGCCATTTTTTCAAAAAGTGCCTGATTGTATAAATGTTTTGTTGTTTCAGTCAAATGTTCACAACAATGGACATTTCATGGATAATTTTACTCATATTCTTCTGTGAATAGCATTCAATGAAGCCTTCCGTCACATGTCCAGAGGTATTCACGCCATAAACTTGAAGATTTAAACCTTTAGCAAATTTAGCTAATTGTTGTCCGATTTGCCCGGTGCCTACGATTAACATTTTTTGCCCAGAAAGTTGTTGATAGGAAGGGGCTGTTTGATTCCATGTGTGTTGCATTTGTTGTTGGATACTTTCTTGCAGTCCGCGGGTATGTGCTAATAAAACGCCTAAAACATGTTCTGAGATAGAAACACTATGGATTCCGCTACCATTAGACAACAGAATGCCTTTTTCTCTTAATTTATCAAAATCCATATAATCAGCACCAGCAGAAATGAGCTGAATCCATTTTAGGTGACTAGTATCAGATGCTAATACGCGGACCAATTTCTTTATGCCAGCCTAACATAATTTCGATGGCCTCTTCTTCAGCAGATGATAAATGATCGGTAGATGTTTTAACTAGATAATTGGGTGCCACAGCTTTCACTTGTTCCAGTTGTTCTTCGTTGAATACTTCATTTAAATAAATAATTGGTTGGTTCATCTTTCTTCCTCCTAGCACTTTTTATTGTATCAAAAATAAATTTAAAAGAGAAAAAGAAAGGCTTTTCAGTAAAGCAGAAAGCCAAGGACAAAAATCCGATTTAGATTTTTGTCCTTGGCTTAAAAACTGCTAAAGTCCAGTGCTAACCTTATTTAGGTACGCCGTTTTCAAATAAACTTGTACTATGAACTGGTTGACGTCGAGCATCGGGCCGTAAGTAATGTAAAGCATTATTTACGGCAGTAGGTGCCTCACCAAAGCCTGTAGCGATTAATTTCACTTTTCCCTCATAGGAACAGATATCCCCTACAGCGTATACACCAGGAATGTTAGTTGACATATCGGAATGAACATTAATAGCATTTCTAGAAACGTCTAATCCCCATTCTTTGAGGTGTGTTAAAGAAGAAGTGAAGCCATAATTGATAATTAAATCATCAGAGGAGATCAATGTTTGGTCACCTTTTGTCTCCGTTAATTGGATGCCTGTGAACGTTTCGTTTTCCTTTAAAATATCACTAATGATATAGGGAGTTCTGATAGAAACACTAGATTTTTCCAGTTGTTCCACGCTATGTTCGTGGCCGCGAAGGGCGACGATGGATAATAGATACTTCTTCTGCGACGTTTTCTAGCATTAAAGCCCAGTCAATTGCGGAATCGCCGCCACCAGCAATCGCAACTTTTTTGCCAGCGAATTTTTCATGTCAGTCACATAATAATGGATTGACTCACCTTCAAAGGCTTCAACATTTTCGATAGCTAAACGTCGAGGTTGGAAAGCGCCGTTACCAATCGCAAAGATAACCGTTTTAGAATAATGTGTGCCTTTAGTTGTGTCTAAGCGCAAAGTCCATCTGCTTCCTGTGCAAGGTGTGTGACCTCTTCTTCCAAGCAAACATCGTGCTGAAATGGCTGCATCTGTTTTTCCAAATTGGCAATTAACTCACCGGCTTTAATAGCAGGGAATCCAGGAATATCATATATATTTTTCGGGATACAGCTTTGTTAGTTGACCACCTAATTGCGGCAGGCTATCAATGATTTTCGTTTTCGCTTTACGAATTCCCGCATAAAAAGCGGCAAATAATCCAACAGGACCGCCGCCGATAATCGTTAAATCATAAATATCTTTTTCATCAGACATTTGAAAATTCCTCCTAATTCATTTAGGGTTGAGACAACTATTGATCGTTTTGCGAACACTTCACAAAATAGCACGGCTTTTCGAAAAAGCAAGTTTGGCTAACGAATCAAAGCATTCTTTAATCATTGGAAAAAGATCATAGCAATTTTCAGCATTTTTCGATATGATGGAACTATAAAATAATTATCTAGGAGGATATTCTCATGTCACAATTTCCACAATTAGATTTAGAAAATGCTAAAGGCCCAAAAGCGGTCATTAAAACAAACCGAGGCGACATCACTGTTCAATTATTCCCAGAACAAGCGCCTAAAACGGTTAAAAATTTTGTTGAATTAGCGAAAAAGGGCTACTATGATGGCGTTATTTTCCATCGTGTGATTCCTGATTTTATGATTCAAGGCGGTGACCCAACCGGAACAGGAATGGGCGGCGAAAGTATTTATGGAGAAGCATTTGAGGATGAATTTTCTCGGGATGTTTTCAATTTGCGTGGCGCATTGTCAATGGCAAATGCTGGTCCTAACACAAATGGTAGCCAATTCTTTGTTGTTACTAATCAAAATGTTCCAGCTCAAAAGAAGAGTCAGTTAGAAGATGCTGGTTTTCCAGAAGAAAGTAATGAAGGTTACAAACAAGGCGGAACACCTTGGTTAGACTTCCGTCATACTGTTTTGGTCATGTTGTTGATGGTATGGATGTAGTGGATGAAATTGGTGGAGTCCAACGGATGCCCAAGACCGTCCAACATTTGACGTCGTGATGGACACAGTTGAAATCATTGGTGAATAAGTTTAACCAATTGAAAGAGAGTACCAACGAGGGACAAATTCGTTGGTACTCTTTATTTTTTTCTTAAAACGACTAACTTTTTTTTAAAAGCATCCAAATCTCTTCTTTTAATTAAGTCTTTATAGGATACTGAGTTAAAGAATAGAAGGAGAGGAAGCAAATTTGTTAGAAAAATACAGATATCCAATGGCCTTGGCTTTGTTTGCAGTAATACTCCCATTTATAGGAACGTTTTTTACGTATGTAGATCAGCAAGGAATCGTTCATGAACCAGGATTTTATACAATCATAATTGGAGAAATTTTACTTCTATTTTCAGGTATCTGGTTCGTCAGAGTTTATTTAGCTAAACGCAAAAGAAAGAATTAAAAACAGCTGTCCTAAAAACTAGGACAGCTGTTTTTAATTAAAACTTTGATACGTAAAGGCCTTCGAGAGTTTCTTTTGAACAAGCTAAGTTTAAACGCATGTGTTGAGAACCTTGGGGACCAAAACTAATTCCTGGATTTAGAACCACTTTCCCCTTATGAATTAAGGTATCGCGAAGTTCTCGATCCGTTAGTGAATAAGAACTAAAGTCTAACCATAAAGATAGGTCCCTTCAGGCTCCATTACACGAACGCTAGGCAGCTCTTCACGGAAAAAAGAAAGGCAAAATCAATATTTTCTTTTAAATAATCAAGTAATGCCGTTAGCCATTCCTCCCCTGTTTGATAGGCAGCTGCCGTTCCAACGTAGCCAAAAAGTATTGATGCCGCCTTTAACGATTTTTGTCTTGTAAAGAATACGAAAGATTGCCGTAGTTTTTCATT
>VOFL01000003.1_pt1 | contig 98000 bp, 97 predicted proteins | sample 5384111 | NCBI WGS metagenome assembly VOFL01 (sample SAMN12384731, study PRJNA508395) | synthetic metagenome | isolation source: mock microbial community "Gut Microbiome Whole cell Mix" consisting of 8.3%...
TTATAAAGTAAAAAAGAATTTCTAATGAAACTGTTTAAACATAAAAAGAATGATAGAAAGAAAAGATCAAGACTAAAGCCGAACAAAACTACAGTTATTCTTCTTACTAAAATATTTCAAAGATTCGGAGTTAATAACGCTTAACAGACGCTTATTAACATGAGCAGACATACACCACAAAGTAATGTTTGGAATTACGATTTCATTTCTTTCTTTAGTTACATTTCTATCAATAGTAATGCGTCCATCGAGAAAAGCAATGCAAGTTTTCAACGAAGAAAGAACAAAAGACAAATTAGCATTGACAGCCTACAAAAAACAAATAGGAGTTGATTTGTTAGAAATAATTAAAATGCAAAATGAAATTAATGAACTAAGAAAGAATGGAAATTAACTCCAGAAGACACTTTGCGAATAAAGGATTTATATAATAAATTAAATAAATAGCGTATGAAACAGATTGATATTAAAAAGCCCAAGTACATCATTCCTATACTCATCCTACCTTTTATTCTAGGAATAGGATGGTTAATTAAGATATGGTAAACTCTGCCCCAGCAGAGGAAACTACATTAGTAGAAACGGAAGAATTAAATCTTGATATTCCTGATGCTAATTTAGAAAGAGAGATAAAAGTAAATTTGAATCACAAAGGAGCTTTCAAAAATCTTCTGATTATTCATCCATACAAACCATAGATAAAGAAGAAGAAGTTAGTGAAATAGAAAGTTATGGTTCTCTTTACTCAATGATGAAATAAGGCAAATTGACAGTTTAAATCAGGCTTCTAAAATCCGAGAAAAGGAATTGGAGCAACAAATCAAAGGGCTTCCTACTATAGATGAATCAAGTCAAACAGAAACAAGGAAAGCCCCTGAAAAATCAAGATGCAAGAAGAAATGGAACTGTTTAAAATGCAAATGGCTTATATAGATTCATTGCAAAATCCACGTCCTAGAACACCTCAAAAAAACAGATGAAAAGCCAAAAAGGCTATAGAAGTTGTAAAAGCGAAAAATCCCGCAAGTATATTTCAATACTGTAGGGAAAGAACAAAAACTTCACTAATCACAGCCATATTAGATGAAACTTTAAAAGTAACAGATGGCAGCCAGTACGCATACGGCTTCTAGATGATATAATGATTAATGACGCTCTTTTAACTAAAGGAACTTACCTATGGGAATGTATCTGGCTTTAAGGCTCAAAGAGTACACATTAATATTTCCTCTATAATGGTTGATGGTAAACAAATGAAAGTAGATTTATCTGTATATGATAATGACGGACAAGAAGGCTTCTTTGTTCCTTCATCAGCTTTTAGAGATTTAAGTAAAGATGTTGGGTCGCAAATAGGTAGCCAAACAATACAAATGAATAGTCAATCAGAAGGAGTAGAACAGTTTGCTTTAGGTGCTTTACAAGATGTTTACCGTAGTACAACCCAAGCTCTTTCTAAAAACATCAAAAAAAACAAAGCCAAATTAAAATATAATACACAAGTTTTTTTAGTAAATAACAAAGATAAAGAACAATAATATGAGAAAGATTTTTATTGCATTATGCACAATGGTTTCTGTTATTACAGGAAATGCACAGAACACCCCTATTGGAGAAAATATCGAGCTTGCAGGTGAGAACCCAGAAGAACTAAAGGTTATATACATCAACAAAGATGTTTCAACGCATTTTATAGCAATGGAAGATATAAAATACGTTGATATATCGGTCAATGATATTGTTGGCGATATTCCTACTGGTAACTCTCTTAGAATAAAGCCCACAAAGAAAGGAGCCAGTGGAGTTATCACCATTGTTACAGAAAGATTTTTGTACAATATATGTTAGTATATAGTAGCGACTTAGCGAAAGCATACACTCGCTTTAATATCCCTTATGCTGATTTACGTAGCTATATGAATCAAGTGAATTTAACCAAAGCACAAATGTATGATTACGCACATAGAATGTTTATTTCAAAAAATAAATTCTATGATGTTTCCAGCACAAGTAACCTAATGAAAATTGTGCTAAACAATATCTACACATTAGACAAGTATTTCTTTATTGATATTTCTATGATTAATAAAACAAAAATACGATATGATATAGACCAAATACGCTTTAAAATCGAAGATAAAAAACAAACAAAGGCTACTAATTTTCAATCTATAGAAATACTTCCATTGATGCAAGTTAATAAGAATCTTGTTTTCAAGAAAAATTATCGGAATATTTTTGTATTTGAAAAATTTACTTTTCCAGACGAAAAAGTCCTTACCATAGAAATATCTGAAAAACAGATTTCAGGACGTACTATAACATTAAGAATTGATTATGCAGACATTCTTCATGCAGATGCTTTTACTGAATAAAATTTTACGATTATGAAAGAATAGCATTTCTTGTTATCACCTTATTTTTTCCCTAAAGTCAATGGCTGGTGATGGTGATAAGTTTTTAATATTTCAGGAGGTTGGCAATGGAAAAATACCGTCAATGCAGTTGTAGGGCTGGAGTTTGAAGGTAAATATCACAATGCTTATGAACTATATATTGATTTAGCTACAGCATATGATAAATGCCCGGTATGTAATAAGGTATGCTCTGATAGTTTCTGGAGCTATAAAACATTCGGCATAGGTGCAGCATATAAACCTACAATCTCACGAGGCAAAAACAGTAATTTAAGATGGCGGTTTGGAGCAGATTTAGGAGCTAACAGAAAAGGGTTTCAGGCTTCCATTGATATAGGTTTAGAATATAGCTATTCATTTAGAAATGGAATGCAAGTCTTTGTAATGCAAAAAAATGATTTTGTCTTTTGGACACGTGACCATTTCGAAATGGATTATTAGTAGGTGTCAAATTTCAATAAATAATTAAGTATGAAAAAATATATATAATTCTATTATCCATTATAGGGGTAATATCATCATGTACAAAACACGAAGATATTATAGACACATCATTACAGCCGGGTAGTATCTTATGTAGTGATGGAAGTATAGTGCATCCCTCACTTTTTCACCCAATGAAAAAGAAGCCATTGGAGTTGTATTTTGGTGTAATGATGGGAATAATCCTGATATAAAAGAAACCGCTTATGCCGTTTCATTAGAAGATTTAGAAGAAAATCCTTTAATAGATACAGACGAGGATATAGCTAATGTTTCGGAAGATGAAAACAGCTTTGATGGAGCAGCTAATACTGCCGCAATAATGAACTTTGCTATAAAAGATAGTTTAGCTTATCCAGCAGCTCAAAAGCTATAGAATACGCACCAAAAGGTGTTACAGGTTGGTTTATTGGCTCTATCGCACAAAACAAAGCAATCTCTAATAATCTTGAAAAGGTATATTCTTCTTTCTCAATCATTGGAGGAACACTTTGATGGTTGGTACTGGAGTTCTACAGAAGATGGAGCAGGAAAAGATACTCTAAAGTGTTTGCACTAATTTCTTCATTAACAAAAGGAAGAGCAACCAGTACAAGCAAAAGAAATTCATTTAAAATCAGACCTATTATAGCAATAAGATAATCATGAAAAAGAAAATAATTATACTAGCAGCCTTCGTTGTTACATTTTTACCGCATGTACTTCAACGCATATGATAACTTTCAGTAACGCTGAACTAAGCGACAAAGAAAAAGACATGATAGAAAATAATAGTAACTATTCAACCGCTTCAATAGTTGGTGGAAGTGCAAAATTAGTTAAAGAAGAAAGAGATAAAGCTATCAAGAAAAGATAGAAGCTAGAAGAAATAAACTAAAAGCTATTGATGGCTTATCAATCTCCAGCTATAAAGATAAAAATGGAAAAGAACAGTTTAAAGCAACAGCTCAAAGTGAAATCCTATTCAAATTTGATTCATATGAATTAAATGAAGAAGCTCAAAAATGCTTTCTGACTTATGTAATATCATTACTGAAATACCCAATACTAAGATTAAAATAATTGGGCATACTGACAATATAGGAGAAAAACAATACAATATCATACTTTCTAAAATAGAGCAGCAGCAGTAGGAAATACCTTAGAACCGCTGGTATAGAAACAAACAACATAACAGAAGATGGAAAAGGATATAGCGAACCCATGCAGACAATACAAGTGAAGCTGGACGTGCTAAAAATAGGAGAGTAGAAATATTTATCACAAATGATGAATATTAAAAGAGATTTCTATTAACAAAGACCGGGTTAAACTCTCGGTCTTTGTTTTATAATCTGGAAAGAAATTGATACCGTACTTTTCGGAGTTCCGGCACTGATGGGCAAACATGGCATGATGAAATGATACCGAATTATCATGCTCGATATGTTCTGAAGAACGCCTTTTGATACCAAATACAAAAAGCTGCCGGAAGCCGGACACAAAAATTGATACCATAAAACTATAGGGAAAAAGAACAAGAGAAAACACTATATATAAATAATATATGAATATATAATATATGAACCTATAAACATATAATATATGATTAATATACTCCACTTCAGAAAGAGCAACACGAAGAATCTTCTTTTCCCTAAAGTTCTTTGTGTCGTTTCTCTCTATATCTGAATACAGAAAAACGGCTGCATCATAAAAGAAACGATACCGACACCATTCAGGAACTATCGCCCATCAGCAAAGGATTGCATCTAATTGATACCTTTTCTGCCTGCACTGGAGAGAAACCGGGTATTTGATACCGTACTTTTCGGGTTCTGCCCGGCATGGACGATAAGAGAACATTATTATGATACCAAAAACTTTAGGGAAAAATAAAACTTCGGCAGTCTATAAACCTAAAACTATTTTTAACAAAATAATTGTCCTATTATTTGCGACATTTATAGAAAATCACTATCTTTGAGTATTGAAAATAAAGAGATAAACAAACCTTTAAAGCTGGTTTGGCTGCCAGTATAAAGAACAGCAAACAAAATTATGAATATCTTAAGATTTCTTTTAAGTAGCTTTTATGGGCTATGGGTGGAATTTTGTATTAGCAATCTATGCGAGTCTATTTGATTTTTATTTGCATTGCAATAGTAGGATTAACCATCTACTACAGAAAATCCATAATAAAAATGTACGCAGAAATCTTTAATGAGTTAGGAATTAATAAGTATGTTATACAAATTAAAAATCTAAAGAAATACAAAGAACCTATTTACAAACTAATCAATACAATAGGTCTATGATGATTGTTTTTCTCTATCTTTGCTAAAGACATCAACAAGATAGCTATATAAAATTAGAAAATAAATAGTTATGGAAACTAATCAAACATATCAAAATGAACTTGGTTCGGCTATGCTCCCATTGTTATGAGAGAATTGGTTGATACAGTCATGAAAAGAAAAACGCTACCTTTAGAAGATGCGTTATACTATATATATTCTTCCAATTTGTACAAGGCATTATTGGACGAGAATACAAAACTATGGTATTCAAGTACATTATCACTTTATGAAGCATTAGAAAAGAAAACAGAACAGAAGAAAGTACAAAGGACAATCCAAAGATATTGCTTTTCAAATGTTTTGTGCTGAAAATTACAGGGAAACTAAAAATATAAGTGCTAAAGAAACTCTTTTGCTGTTTTCCAATCATGGCGTTTTGAATTTCTATATGAAAATTTTGAAATGCTGCACACACAAGATACAGAGTATATATTAGATACTATAATAACTTATATCAATAAAAGGCATGAAACTATATCACGGCTCAACAGTTACCGTCAAATCCCTAATATACAGAAAGGGCGTAAAGCTACTGACTTTGGAAAAGGATTCTATACGACAACTAATTTTGAACAGGCTAAGAAGTGGGCAATACTCAAAAGAAATCAGGAACATGGTAAAAAGCGGTCGTTTCAGTTTATGAAGTCCCCGATAATATTCTTGATAGAGTTTTCAGTCCTTCGATTTGATGGGGCTACAAAAGAGTGGCTGGAGTTTGTAGTTAATAACCGCAGAGGAAAAGGAAAAAACAGCTATGATTTAATAATGGGACCCGTTGCCAATGACCAGTTATATGCAACAATCCGGCTTTATGAACAAGGTGTTGTTACGGCTGATGCAGCGATTGAAATGCTAAAGACCCTCGCTTTTTAACCAACTTTCATTTCATACAGTGAAAGTTATTCCATTATTAAAATTCACAGAATCTATTGAAGTATAAATCATAAAACTATAATGAACCATGAATAAAGAAATGAGCTTGGATGTTGCGCTCGACATTATCAGGACACTCCGCATGATGAAGATAGATGAAATATCAGAAGAAGGATGAAAACAGAAAAAAATACTGCAAAAGAACTTTCTGTTCTCAACACAGAAGAAAAAATAGCAAATGGATTGTTGCAGTTTGAAGTTTCTGAAAATGTGCGCTTATCAGTCATGGATAAGATACAAAACTATTACGCACCTAAATTGAAAGCATATTATGCAACGCTATGAAGTAGAAGCCATCTTTGAACAAAAAAAGATGAAGCTTATTGAGACATCAATATATCATCACAAAAGCCTATTGCTATAATCTTAGGTGGACAACCAGCTTGCGGAAAAAGCACTCTTATAAATGTTGCAAAGAAAGACCATCTAACTTAGATTTTCTCACTGTTAATGGTGACCTTTACAGACAGTTTCACCCCAATAAGGAACTAATAAAAGACCTATTAAATACCCCAATGAAACCCAGATTTTTCTAGCGTTTTACAGAAAAACTAATAGAAGAAGCCATTAAACGGAAATGCAATATTATTATAGAAGGAACTATGAGAAATCAGATGTACCTTTAAAGACAGCACAAAAATTTAAAGATGCAGGATTTAGAGTTGAAGCATATATTATTGCAGCCCCAAAGGAGTTTACCCAACTAGGACTTTACAACAGGTATCAAGAAGAAGTACTAAGTAAAGGACAAGGACGATTAGCCGATATTGATTCACATAACAAAGCCGTAAATGGACTAATGAAATCTGCAAATCAATTATACAGTGATAAGGCTGTAGATAAGATTTCTATCCACACCTACTTAGCGAAAGAAAAATTAAAGATTTCAATCTAGTAAATGGTGAATGGAGTTGCAAAAGTATGCCATCTATTTTTATAGATGAAAGTCGTTCAAAACAGATGAAGAATAAAGAAATACTTAACACTAACATTCAAAGAGGAAAAGCTTATTGAATCCGTAACGAATCCTGAAGTAAAAAAGGAATGAAAGAAGCTCTGTCACAACTTCAATCTTCACTAGAAAAAGTTCAAAGACAAGAAAAAGGATTAAAAAGGTTTCTTCTGATTCTTCCAAAAGAGAGGACTGGCTTTTCAATCCTCTTTTGAGAACTATTTGCGTCTTAGCTCATATCTATTTGTTGTGAAATTTGTCCTTTAACAGTTCTGATTACCTCATAATATAATCAAGAATTGGCTTTGGGTCTATTGTCTTATCTTTGTATTCCATTTGAAAATGTAAGTGTTCTCCTGTGCTGCGCCCGTACTTCCACTAATTCCTATTGGTTGCCCAGCTTCAACAGCTTGTCTCGCATTTACAAGCACATTGTATAAATGCCCATAAATAGAGGTAAAATCACCATGGCGCACTTCTACATAATTTCCCAACCCTTTATTTTTCCTGTTTTACAACCATTCCTGGCATTATCGAATAAACATAGTCGTTGTTACCTTTAAGGTCTATCCCTCTATGATTTGCTATTTTTCAGTAAATGGGTCTTTCCTTTTACCATAATGGGAAGTTATCACCATTGAATCAATGGGCAAAGATAAATACCTTCTTTGCTTCCAGTATGCAAGCCGTTCTGTAGTCAAAGCATCATTGACAACAACAGCCTTTTTTTTTCTTCTATCAATTTATTTTCTGTCGTTGCTAATACTGGTTCCGCTTTAGGAATATCCTTTTCTGTAATACCGTATTAAACTGGCAGTAGCCATTCACTGAAAAAACAATGAACAAGCAAAAAATACAGTTATTTTATTCTTCATATTGATATTTTTATACTTTTGGGCAAAAATATACATTACATGGATAAAAAGCAAGCTATTTTTAATGAAAATGATATTCCATATAAAAATTAGAACTAATAGGAATATCAAAAAACAGATATGGTCTTTGGATAAGGCAAATATCACAGCTCTATTATCTGGAAGAGAACCAGTTTACTAGACCTTTCTTTTCACGATAATAATGGAGAAGAAATAAGTATAAAAGGAAAAATAAGTTTGTACTGGAAAGACAGCAACAATGCTGGCGTTAAAATTCATCCAGTCAGACCAGAAATAATGAATGATATAAACCTTAAACCAAAGGAGTTAGAACGACTTCAAGATAACGAGATAATAACAAAACTATTAACAATGAAAAATATCTCGTACAATTAGACCCTGAAACAAACGAATTGCTTAAAACAAAAATCAAAAGTATTTCAATACCTTCAAACATAAAAGGTGTTGAGCTGGATAAGCAACAAAGGAAACTCTAAAATCAGGCAAGGAATTAATTTTGAATGTTGACAAAGAAAAAATTGCCATAAGATTAGATTTAAATAATCCAAGAGGAATAAAATTCCTAGACTTCGAGCAGCAACAGAAAATAGCTTATGACCGGCATAACCCACAAATTATAGGAACTATTCATACTGATAAAAACAGAAATGAATATATAGAATACATGAAAGGACAAAAAACAGCACTTGGAAATGAATCGCAATCTAAAGTAGAACATAAATTCAAATTATAAAATGGAAGAAAAGAAAAGTTTTGAAGCTCTGCAATATAGTTATGAAAATGCCGGACAATTCCGAGCCATAGCAGCAGTTCTTGGATATTCAGAAGAATATCGAAATGGTGATATTACCTTTTCCAAAGGTAATGAAACATACACTTACCCACTGAATACGCTTAAACTTGGCAATTTAGGAGATAATAGAGAATCCTTATTAGAGCAATCTAAAGAAAGAATAATCAGTTTCTTTGATAAAGAACAAGCTAGCAATAATTTCCAAGAATATAGCCAACATTTACGAAAACCACAATGTTGCAATTATAAAATGGGATGATATAAAAAAGGTACTAATAAGAATGAAGGATATAAAGACGGATTTACAGTCATAGACCTTGAAAATAAAATTGCATATAAAGGAGAAGATCTTTACCGATATGCTTATGAACAAAACCAAACCCTAGATGGTAAAGGTTCATATGTTGATATAGACTGGAACAAGTTTAATGAAGTAGGAGTTAAACCGGAAAATTTAAGCCCCGAAGATATTGCAAACATCAAAAATGGGAAAAAAACAGGTATGCTAAATTTTTCCATTGAAGATACTCCCGTAATAGAACACTTCTAGACAATGAAAAAGTGTCTTATAAAACAGAAAATGGAAAACTCCATTTTGAAGGAAAGCAACAACTCTTAAATATATAACAGCCGAGAATACACCTGAAAATAAATCTAAATTAAAAGCCAACGAAATTGATTTCAAAGAAGAAGGTAAACGCATCAAAATTGATGGTATCAATGCTAGAAAACTAGCAATCGCAGCTATTACTGTAGTTTACCCAATCGCTGGGATTGCTATCTTACTCATTCTAAACGACAAGAAATAAAAATGATTTATCCTTTACTAAGGATGAAATAAAAGCCCTAAAACTGATAATGTCGTAGTAAAGACTAATTCAAAAGGAGAAAGAACATTGCACCAACGTGACAAAGATACTAATGAGATAGTATCAATAAAAGCAAAAGACATTCATATTCCCCAAAAACTTGGAGGAATAGAGCTTACTCCTATGCAGCAAGAAAATCTCAAAAATGGAAAAGAAATTACCATTGTAAACGAGGAACTAAACAAAGCTGCAAAAGTAAAACTAGATTTGAATGCCAGAAATGGATTATCAATCAAAGATGCAAATACTATAGAAATTAAAGCGACTGAAAAGAAAGAACAAACAATAGGGAAAGAAAGATATATATCTGATAAAGAAAGATTAGAGTTTGTAAAAAAGGAGCTAAAGGGATTGATGAAATTTTAAAGATAAACCCACCGAAATGGCTGCCTTTTAGAGAAACATAAACTTTCTAAAGATTATGCTTCTTACAAGGAAGTAGAAAAAACATATTCCAGCTCTAGGGAAGCTACTAAACAAACTGTCGGAGAACAAATATCTACCCAGATGGATAAAATAGATAGTTCTATTAAAGCAACAGCGAAGCAAGAAGCATCTATTCTCGGATATGGTAGAACCTACAGGAAAAATAATGATACTCAACAATGAAACTATAATATTATGCTAACATTTGACGATTATAAGGCTAAAATATCCATCATTCAAATACTTGAAGATTTAGGATATAAACAAGACATTAGCAAAGGAAAGGTTTCTCCTGTTTTTAAACTAGCAGACGGACAGGTAACAAGTTAGATGAAATCATCATCAAGAATCCCCATAGTGTGCAAGAACACTACTATGATAGGAATTATAAAGGTGGAGATTTAATTCAGTTCATCAAAAATCATATTAATGACTTCCCACAATTCCAACATCAAAATACGTTTGTGCGAGTTAATATGATTTTAGGACATTACGCAAATGAGCCTTATAGTCCTAAATATGAAGCATTCAAAGCTGTAAAAACAGAAAACAGATCTTTTGATAGAGATAGATATAAAGAATTTTCTACTACACTCGCTGATTTAAGATTTCTCACACATGAAAGAAATATAAATCATCAAGTCGTAGAAAAGTTTCTCCCATTTATCACAAGGGTTAAAGACTTACAAGGAAACGGCAATTATTATAATATAGGTTTTCCTATATTAATCCAACAGATAAAAACAACAAAATAACAAATTACGAATTAAGAAACTATGGATTCAAAGGAATGGCAACCGGAGGAGATAAAAGTAACTCGCTTTGGATTGCTGATTTTGCCCACACCCCAAATGGCAAAACATATATATTTTGCAGAATCCGCTTTAGATGCGATGAGTTTCTATCAACTCAATGCTAACAAAATCAAATTAGAAGAAAGTGTTTTTGGTAGTGTAGGAGGGTACATTTCAGTTAATCAAATAAAAAACACTTTATTGCGATACCCACAAGCTAAAGTACATACCTGTTTTGATAATGATTTAAACGGTAATTTGTATGACATTAAAGTGTCTGGAATCATTAGTAATACAGAAATAACAATAAAAGAGAATAAAGATGATGTGCTGTTTAAGACTAAAGATAGGGAATTTACTATTAACAAAATGACGTTTCACTAGAAAGTTTTAGAGAAAGAGCAAAATAATAGCTCCTATGATTTCTCATAAAGCAGAAAAAGCAAAAGATTTCAATGAAATTCTAATGAAACAACATGAACAAAAAAAAGTATTAAGTTATGAATGATGGGACAAACACAGCTTCTGACGATATTATATTAAAGCCTAAATTCCGATATTGGCTAATGAAGAATTTCCTTTTAATCATATTAGTGATTTTCGTGCTCATTACAGTAAATATATAAGAGAACATGAATTATTAAAGTTTATCAGTGGAACGATATTAGTATTGTTGATATTTATAATCTTCTACAAATATATTTCAATGTTACTTTGTACAAGATGGATTATAACCAGAGAGCAAATAAAAATATATCAGGGAGTACTTTCAAAAGGATTAACTACATAGAATTATATCGGATATATGATTATGAAGAAAAGCAAAGTTTTATCCAATCTTTAATAAATAACACTAATATCTATATCTATTCTGGCGATAAATCAACACCAGAACTACTGATGAATGGTCTTAAAGCCAATAGTGATATAATTCAAATCATTAGAAATAGGGTAGAGGAACAAAAAAAGAAAAAAGGAATATATGAATTTACAAACAGATAATATGAAAAGAGTACTTTTATTTTTTTCCCTAATGTTGCTGTTGGGCAATATAAAAGGACTGGCACAATCTATCGTTATTGATCCAATGATGATTGGAACACTCGCTGTTTCCCATAAGCAGCAACAAGACGTACTGAAAGATATACAAAGTGAAGAAACCAAAATCCGTAACTTTCAAATTTTAATTCAACAAAAAATGAGTCAAATTCAATCCTTACAGGAAAAGACATACAACTATCTCTCTACAGTTAATGCAGTTGTGAAAAATGGAAAGGATATTATTTATGCTTCAACCTTAGCTAGAGATATAGCAAAGTATCAATCCGAAGCAGCTAAATACGCCGTTGGAGACCCCAAGCTATTAACCATAATTGCAAAAACAGAGTATGAACTTATCAGTAGGAGTGTGGATTTAATGATATACATAAACAATATCGCATTGCAAGGCGGTGAAAAAAATCTTATGGATAATAAGCAAAGGATAGATTTATGTATTCATGTGGTGAATGAACTTAGACGAATGCGCGGGCTTGCATACGCTGTATGCCGACAGATGAAATCCGCTAAAAGGGCTGGAGTACTCAAAACGCTTGCACCCGGACAATTTAAATATGTAAATAGTGGAAAACAAAAAGTAGATAATATTTTAAACGGTATTAAATGGATTAGTAAAGGAGGCTATTAAATGGATAATGACACAATTAAAGATTTAGGCTTATGCCCTGTTTGTCAAAAAGGGCATATAATGAAAGGTAACTTAGGATATTCCTGTAATTACTTCAAAAACATGAATGACAAGTGTACATTTAACATCTATCATTCATATTGGGGAAAAGAGATTACGGAAGAAATAGCCACAATTAATAACAATAGGAAAACAGATATCTTCCATGACTTCCATAATAAAAAGGAGTTCCTTTTTCTGCATATTTAACTATCGAAAATGGAGTTGTCGTTCCTTCTTTCGTGAATGAAATATTAGAAACTCCATGCCCTGTATGTGGTAGAGAATTGAAATTTTACTAAATGGATATGCTTGTAAAGGGTATTCGCAAAAAGATAAGGACAACAACAGAGTTTGCAACCTCTATATACCCAAAACTATTGCGCAAAGAGAAATACCATTAGAAGCAGCAGAAATGCTTGCCAGTGGTAAGAAAACACCTTTTATGACTGGATTTAAATCAAGAGAAGGCTATGAGTTTTCTTCACGGTTAGTTTTAACAGAGAATTTAGATACAACCTTTGATAACACACTATGCACATGTCCTAAGTGTGGAGGAAACTTATATATAAACAAAAAAGCCTATAATTGCTCAATTATAGGGATGAATCCATAAAATGTGATTTTGTCATTTGGCGTGAAATGTCAGGACGTATTATAACTCCCGAAGAAGCAATAGAGCTTTGTGAAAAAAAAACCCCAGTATTAACCGGGTTCCATGATAAAAAGGGCAATCAATGGAAAGAAAACTTGTATTGAACGATGATTTTAAAGTAAAACTAATATGAAAGTAGAATTTATAATTTATAGTCCGAATTTTATAGAGGGGAATGAGTGTAAAGGCTGATTGGAATTTTCCGCACCTTCCAAGGGAAGGCGAAGAAATTTCAGCTCACATTATAATGTTTCAGAATGAATTTACCTATCAAAATTTATTGGAATATCTGACAGATGAAGCCAAAAGTGATTTTAATAAATTCAATGATGGCGAGAATGATTTAGAAGGAAATTTCCGAGCATGGATATATGATGTTATTCAATCCGTCAATCTCGTTGAATCAATACATTATAGACCAAATACGGAAGACTATACAGAAATAATTCCTGCAATTGTTTTAAGTGATTTAAGTAATTAAATATTATTGATATGCAAATGAATAAGACTGATTTAATCAAAATGGTTGCTGAAAAGGCAAATAAGCCAACAAAAGAAGTAGCAGAAATAATAGATAGTTTTTTCAAAGAATTATCTCAAAATCTAAGAGAAAAAGATGTTTCTATAAAAGATTTTGGCACTTTCAAGAAAATTATTCAGCCAGCTCGGATAGCTAGAAATCCGGCAACTGGAGAACCTGTAGAAGTTCCAGAAAAGGAAGTTGTTAAATTCAAGCCTTCCAAAATGTACTTAATATGAAATGGCTATGATAGAAATAAACATCCATATTCCCATAGATGACGTGAATAATATTTCCATACCAATCCATTTGCCTGTAGTTCCAAGGGTTGGAGAAAAATTTATCTATCTGACAAACAAATAAATAATTTGATAGGTCTATTAGAAGAACAATATCCTCACAATCCACAAACAGAAGAATGGAAAGAATCAATAAGACGGTTCACCAATATTGAGGAAGTATCATATAATGCTGTAAATGGAACGATACATATTGAATTATCAACGATTTAATAGAAATGAACGCTGTAGCCATGCCATTTATTTATTGTATATTTGCACATCGAATTATCAACTATTTAAAGGAAACAATATGAAAAAGTATTTATCATTAGTAATGATTGGTTTAAGCCTTATGTTATCTGGATGCAGTAAAGACGATAACAACGACCTGATACTCCACCTACAGGAGATACAGGAAAAGTACGTTATGAAGCCACTGTTAGTGATCCAGAAAATTTCAAACTCTTAGTACTCTATACCGTAGGAGTAGATTTTTCTTCTGAAAGCCCAGAAAAAGCAGCAAAAGAAATTGTTGTAGAAAGTCCATTTACATTTGAACAAGAAGCCAAACAAGGAACATATTTATGGCTATCTGCCTACCCTGTACCTAGAGATAAAGAAAACCTTGAAAATTTACAGTTACCAAAGAAAGTAGAAGTAAAAATGTTTATTGATGATAAGCTGCATAAGTCTGACAGTGGTGAAAATTATGCAGTGGTTCAATATATCTTCGGACAGGAAAAGTATCAGTAGAACTGATACCTTTTCCACCAGTACTGGAGAGAAACCGGGAAGGAATTTGATACCGTACTTTTCCGGGTTCTGCCCGGCATGGACGATAAGAGAACATTATTATGATACCAAAAATAAAAAACAATACCACTCTTATGACATAAAAGAGTGGTATTTTCATTTGAATTAATAAGATGAAAGACCAAAAAAGATTATTACACAAATGTCTATTAGAAGACATTCCGGCTTTCGTAATATGCGGAACAGATATTTGTTCCGTCCAAACGATGGAAGCATATTACCAGATAGCAGTAGAAAAAGGTTGCAATAGCATTTTTTTAGAAGACTTGAAATTAGCTATAGAAGATTTCAAGGCTTTTCAATGTGAGGAACCTGAAAAAGTTAAAATACCCGATTAAGTCATGGAAGAAAGTAAAGAATTGCAAAAGCTTTATGGATTCATGCAAGCATTCATTTATATAACAGTTTGCATAGAGATTCTACTATTTGTTCATTTTCCCTTTAGTGAAAATATTACACCTTTTTTATCAAAGTTGGCAAAAATACCTATCTATTCTAATATTCTTTATAGCAAGTTATTTACATTCTTTATTATAATGGTTACTTGTATTGGAACACGTTCAAAAAAGGATTTAGAATTAGACCCAACTAAACAAATCATTTTTCCTTTAATTTTGGATTCATTATGTTCTTTGGAAGTGTATGCTTTCTTTTCTTTAAAGAAAAAGGAGAAAATGGTTTAGAATGGTATAATATAGCTTACATTATACTATCAATAATTGGAGCTATATTAATAAATTCAGCTCTAGATAACATTTCCAAACGTATTAAATCAAACTTTATGAAAGATAGATTTAATATAGAGAATGAAAGTTTTGAACAATCTAAAAACAAGGTAGAAACAGAATACTCTGTCAATATTCCGATGAAGTTTTTCTACAATAGAAAGTGGCATAATGGATGGCTGAATATATGTAACTGTTTTCGTGGAACTTTTGTAATAGGAACGCCCGGAAGTGGTAAATCTTTTTCTGTTATAAATTCTTTTATAAGACAGCATTCAGCTAAAGGATTTGCAGAAGTTGTTTACGACTTCAAATTTCCTGAACTTGCCAAAATTGCATATTATAATTATCAAAAGAATAAGCAATTAGGGAAAATACCAAATAATTTCAAGTTCAATGTCATTAATTTTTCTGATATTGAATATAGTAGAAGAATAAATCCATTGAAACGAGAATATATAGAAATCCTAGCAGATGCAACAGAAACTGCAGAAGCATTATATGAGAGTTTACAAAAAGGAGATAAAGGAAGCGGAGGTAATAGCGATTTTTTTAAAACATCAGCAGTAAACTTGTTAGCAGCTTCTATTTATTTTTGGTCTAGATACGAGAATGGCAAATATTCAGATTTACCGCATGTACTAGCTTTCCTTAATCAAGAATATGATGTACTATTTAAAGTTCTTTTTTCGGACCTTGATTTAAATCAATAGTTTCCCATTTTAAGGTGCGTATAAATCAGGAGCAGTGGACCAATTAGAAGGACAGATGGCAAGTCTAAAAGTACAGTTATCAAGGCTGGCCACTAAAGAATCTTTTTGGGTATTTAGTGGCAATGATTTCAATTTAAAAGTATCAGATAAAACGGACCCAAGTTATCTCATCATAGCAAACAATCCTAAAACGCAAAGTATGAATAGTGCTTTAAATGCACTTATCATTAACCGATTAACTAGACTAGTCAATACAAAAGGTAACTATCCTACTTCAATCATAGTAGATGAATGTCCCACATTATATTTTATCAACTCGCAACACTACTTTCTACTGCACGTAGTAATAAGGTTTCAATTTGTTTGGGGTTACAAGAACTACCGCAATTAGAAGAACAATACGGCAAAGCTACTGCAAAAACTATTACCTCAATTATAGGTAACACTCTATCCGGGCAAGCAAAAGCTCCTGAAACTCTAGATTGGCTACAAAAACTATTTGGAAAAGTTAAACAAGTAAAAGAAGGTGTTACCATCAGAAGAAACGAAACAACAATTAATATGAATGAACAAATGGATTTTGTTATCCCGGCATCCAAAATTTCTTCATTACAGGCTGGTACATTAGTTGGGCAAGTTGCATTAGATTTCGGACAAGAAGATAATTTTCCAACAGCAACGTACCATTGCAAAACCAATTTAGATTTAAAAAAAATTAAGAAAGAAGAAGAAGCCTATAAAGAACTGCCAAAAGTATATAACTTTGGAACAGCAGATAATAGAGAGAAATTACTGCAAAAGAACTTTAAGAGAATATACGACGAAGTAGAAACAGTAATAGAACAATATGTATAACATTACATTGCCAGTTTTAGGTACAAGGTTAAAACAAATCTGAGAGCATGTAGGATATTCCCAAGCTCAATTAGCTGAACAGCTAAACTGTAAACAAAATGCAATTTCAAATCTTGAATTAGGAAAAGGCGGCAGCCTAAAACTTTATTTCAAGTGCTGAATTTTTATTCTAACTATGTTTTTATAGATTTAATATTCAGTGAAAAGTTTTATCTGATTTCTAATACAGAAGAAGATGAAGCACAAAAAGCTAATTATAATTCTGTAATAATAGAAATCATTAGACAATCAGAAAAAACTATGAAAATGCTATGTCAAACGCTAAAAAGAGCTAGAAGCGAATCTTCAAAAAGCCATCAATTTATTACAGCCATAATATATAATAAAATAAAGAGAGTATAAATACTCTCTTTTATTTTTCAATATTACTTTAAAGAACCTGATACCTATTCTTTTGGGGTTCCGGCACTGATGGGCGAATATAGCATGATGAAATGATACCGAATTATCACACTCGATACGTTCTGTAGAACGACCTTTGATACCAAATACAAAAACAGTTGGAAGCCGGCCGCAAAAATTGATACCATAAAAGCAACAAAAAGAAAAGAAGCTTCTATCAACTAGGCTAATTCAAATCTTTTGTTTCATGTTTCACAAAACGACCCTTTTTCTGTACTTTTGATTTATAATAATACTAGAAGTAATAACAGGGGAAAAAGCCCTAGTTTAAAATAGTTTTGCGAATAGTTGAATTTATGAAACTTGGATTTAAATAAAATGGAGATAATAGGCTACGCTCGTGTTTCAACGAGGGAACAGAATTTAGATTTGCAGCTAGATGCTTTAAAAGAAGCCGGATGCAAACTTATATTTGAGGAAAAAGTATCAGGAGTAAAGGATAGACCCGAATTAGATAAAGCCCTTGCATATTTGCGAGAAGGTGATACTTTTGTTATCTGGAAGCTAGATAGATTAGGACGTTCTTTGAAAGATTTAGTTTATATAGTTGATTGTTTGCAGAAAAGAAAAGTTGCATTCAAAAGCATAGTTGATGGTATTGATACTAATAGTGCTTTAGGAAGATGTCAATTTGGAATTTTTGCTTCATTGGCTGAATATGAACGTGAAATAATAGTAGAACGAACTAGGGCTGGATTACAAGCTGCAAAAGAACGAGGAAACTTACGGGACGACCTATAGGGTTATCGGAAGATGCAAAGAGAAAAGCTATAGCAGCAAAGCGTTTATATGAAAATCGGGATTATTCTATAGATGAAATATGTAGAATTTTACACATTGGAAGTAAGGCTACTTTGTATAGGTATTTACGTTATGAAAAAGTAAGATTGATGAATAGAAGAAATAAATAGGGCGTTACCTTTCAGGTCGGGCTTTTCGCTGCAAGTCCTCGCTACGCTGTGGGCTTTCCGCTGCAAGTCCTAACGCATTTTCCACCCACCTTCTAAGGTATATCCAATGCTTTGCTTTTTCACCGCTTCTATGAAGCACCTACAAAGGCAAGGCATTGGATATTCGGTTTTATAGACTTCATGTTCCCTAAAGGGAATATTCCGTTTATAAAACCTTATCTCTCACCCAAAATATATAAAACTTTAGGGAAAAGATAATACGTTAAAAACCAGCCAATTATAAACTATTTTTAACAAAGATAATTGTCTTATTATTTGCGACATTTATAGAAAATTACTATCTTTGAGTATTGAAAATAAAGAGATAAATAAACTTTTAAAGCTGGTTTGGCTGCCAGTATAAAGAACAGCAAACAAAATTATGAAATCTACTTTTGATAAAAATGCAGAGAAGTTTGTAAACCTTATGGTTGAAAAAATTGAAAGTTTGTCTATGAATTGGCAAAAACCTTGGTTCTCTAAAGTCAACTCTAAACAGAACTTTTTTACCACAAAATTTAACAGGTCGTACTTATAGTGGTGGAAACGCTTTTTTACTTTATTTTTTGTGTGAAAAATATAATTATCAAACTCCTGTTTTTTTGACATTCAATCAAGCACGAAACGAAGGTATTAATGTTCTAAAAGGTGCTGTTGCTTTTCCTGTTTATTATACATTATTTTGTGCTTATCATCGTCAGACAAATGAAAAAATTTCATATGATGAATATAACAAATTATCAGAAGAAGAACAAAAAGAATACCGTTTAGCAGCTTATACAAAATATTTCCAAGTTTTTAATTTAGACCAAACAAACTTTGCGGAAAAATATCCCAATAGATGGGATATATTAAAGGCTAAATTTTCAGGAGAGGAACAGCCACAAGAAGAGAAAGAAATGTATGTAAATCCAATACTTGATGAAATGAATAAGAATCAAAATTGGGTATGTCCTATTCAAACGGTTTCTAGTGATAGTGCGTTTTATTCAATATCAAATGATAGCATTACTATACCTTTAAAGAGCCAATTTAAGGACGGAGAAAGTTTTATGGTACAGAATTACATGAATGGGACATAGTACAGGTGTTAAAAATAGACTAAATCGAAAAGGATTTTATGAAAATGATAAATTCAATTATGGGCGTGAAGAACTTGTAGCAGAATTAATATCGGCTTTGTCTGGTGTATATTTGGGTATTTCTGTAACCGTCAGAGAAGAAAATGCGGCTTATTTAAAATCATGGTGCAAAGCAATAAAAGAAGAACCTAAATTTTTATTTACTGTATTGGCAGATGCTATTAAAGGTAGTAAATTCATAGCCCAGCATCTAAATATAAGGCTAGATGTGGAAGAAGTTGAAGAAGAGAAAATACAAAGGTTGCTTAAAGGTTCCTTCCCCTTGGGGGAGTTCTTTTTCAAACGCCAAAAGAACCAAAGGCTTAATCGCTTCACTTTGTTACGCTCCAATAGTTTTGCTATCAGTAAACCCACCCACCCTTCTAAGGTATGTTTTTATCCTTCTGCAATCCTTAGTAAAGTTCCACTACCTTTTAGGTAACTCCACTTTAGTAAGCATTGCAGAAGCGGAAACATGACGCAAATTAAAATACATTCTCACTTTGAGAATACATTTTAATGCGTCTTGTAGTCTAACCCAATAAGAACTATAGGGAAAGAAATTGATACCGTACTTTTCGGAGTTCCGGCACTGATGGGCAAACATGGCATGATGAAATGATACCGAATTATCATTCCTGGCACACCCTGCAGAACGACCTTTGATACCAAATACAAAAAGTAGCCGGAAGCCGGACGCAAAAATTGATACCATAAAACATTAGGGAAAAGAACAGGAACAAAATATCATATTATATATATAAATAATATATGAATATATAATATATAAACAAACAATATATAATATGTGATTAACACGCTCCACTTCCAGAGTTCCAGAAAGAGCAACACGAAAATCTTCTTTCCCTAAAGTTCCTTGTGTCGTTTCTCTCTATACCTGAATACAGGAAAACGGCTGCATCATAAAAGAAAAGACACCGACACCATTCAGGAACTACCGCCCATCGGCAAAAGGATTGCATCTAATTGATACCTTTTCTGCCAGCATTGGAGAGAAACCGGGAAAGAAATTGATACCGTACTTTTCCCGGTTCTACCGGACATGGACGATAAGAGAACATTATTATGATACCAAAACTTTAGGGAAAAATAAAACTTCGGCAATCTATAAGGCTAAAACTATTTTTAACTAAAATAATTGTCCTATTATTTGCGACATTTATAGAAAATCACTATCTTTGAGTATTGAAAATAAAGAGATAAACAAACCTTTAAAGCTGGTTTGGCTGCCAGTATAAAGAACAGCAAACAAAATTATGAAACATTGCTTTAAATCCATTTCGTAGCCAACTGTTAGGCTATTTTTCAGTATTAATTCATTAATCATTTTTTATGAAAAAGAGTTTACATTACGCTTAGACGATGCAGCCTGTGCAGAGTTAGAAAATCTAAAAAAATTATCTGGTGAAAAAACAGATGCTAAAGCTATTAGATTTGCTATTCAGAATTATGCAACTTTGAATGATAGGTATATTGAAACACAACGGCAAATAAGAACGTGGAAAGATAAATATGCAGCGTTAAATAAAGCTGTTGATGATTACTTGTCTTCTTTTGAAGCATTGAAGAAAGCTACAGATTAATAGTCAATTATTAGAAATGTGAAAGGATTAATTTATGATTTAGTAATTAACGTAAAACAAAGATATGAATAAAAGAACAATGCAAATAGATGCTATCGGTCCGGTTGAAGGAACTGAATTGATGAAATGTAAATTGTATATTGATGGTCGTGTGTGTGTCATCGGAATGTCACAGTATGACTATGAAGAGCTAATTCGTGAGAAAGTGTTTATCCGCGATGGAAAGAGTGTTGATTCTGCTGGTGTGATAAACACGACTAACACTTTCGTTGAAGAAGATTAATATTCAAAATCCAAAAGAAAGGAACAATATTATGGCATTAGACAAAGACTCTGTAAAGTTAGGTATTAGCATCCTTAAAAAGATAAATAAGGGTGCAAATGTAGTGAAGTATGAGAATTATGACCGTAAAACCTCATACGTAGATACAGATAAAATATTTTGTGTCGATGAAAAGTATGACAACGGGTATGAGAACGTCATCACTAACATTGAGAACATGACCGATGAACAAATGGAGTTATGGGAGGAATTGAAAGGCAAAGTTCCCAATAGCTCATTCATGGATAAACTGGAGGAAAAACATTATCCTTCTTATAAGCAGTGGATGAATGAGAAGGATAGAAATATCACTCGTATCGGGTGGTTTTGATTCAAAACAGAAAGGAGCTAAATCATGGCAAAGACAACAACATTCAAGACTCTTATTACAGGTGATATATTTCGATTTTCGGATGAAGAAACTGTTTATCTTGTATGCTACAACAAGAATTTCATTATAGGAAATAATGTGATTGAAGAGGTTGAAAGACCAAATATTAGGCAAAATATCACTCCATTTATGATGGATAGAGAAGTTGTAAAATTCCTTGATGATGAAGTTACCCATGTTTAACGTAAAACAGTACAGTAATGAACAAATATAATCATAAAGAAAGAGAAGCCTATCTGTCAGTTAGATGGGCTTCCGGGAGTAAAAGACGTAAGGTTGATGCGTATAGTATCAATAATACAAGTGACATTGAATCAACCATCGAACTGGGATATGCGTGTACTTCTGCCGGAGATAATGGAGCTATAAATGTTTGGAAGGATGATGCAGGAATTATTCGCGGTGAATTAATGCGGTACTGTGTAACTGTTGAAAAAAGAACGTTTACCAGCTATGCAGAAGTGGAAAAATGCGTTAGTGATTGGCTTGAAAGGATTAACCCATAACAGTACAGAAATGAAACGGAAATATTTAGCAATTGAAATTCGTGGTGAAATATTCGTTATGAATGATAATGATGAATTAGAGGACTGATAGATAATGATGTCCCGTTTACGGTTATTGGTCATGTATGCACCGAAGAATGTAATACAACATGCTTACATTACCGTCAAGGTACGTGTCCCTGTAAAATCATGAAAGATACTTTTGGTAAAGTAATTCATGTTTTTGTGTGATTTAAAACAAGTACAGTTATGAGTAAATATAAGATTGGCGATAAATGACTATAATTTTATCGAATTGTGTTAAATGTGTCATATAATAAAAATATAGATAGAATGTTTATTGAATATAAGGTATATCGTAAGATGTCAGATTGGAAGCCTTTTATATCTAGGGATGAACTTCCTTCTTGTCAGATGATGGGAAAGAAAAAGTTTGTAGGGAAAAAAGCGAAAATAGAGGCTGTTTATAGGCTTACTGGGAAACGTTTGTCAGAAGACTATACAACAGAACAGATAAATAATTATCTTACTGTAGAGCTTTTTAATACATCTTTATGGCATAAATATAGAAAGATTTACATGAGGTTTCTAATGAAAAGAAGTTGTTGTTGAGAATTATAATTATCAATATACATTAGTTGTGGAGCTAGAGGATAAGTCAAATCCATTATTGGATGAAGAGAAAATTATACATTTTATCTTATGTGAATTGTTTGGGACTCCTTGTGAAATGTATAAAGGATTGAAAAATCCGATAATTTCTTTACGAAAAGATTATGATAGATAAAGCAAAAACATTAGATGAATGCTTTAAGGAATTAATCCTTAAAAGAGGTTGGGCTAAAAATAGTCCATATGACCGACGAACTGCATCAAGGCATAAAAAGCAATTCCTTGAAGGCTCGTTGCCCGATGAATTTAAAAGAGTATATTTGCAAAGTGCTGGTTATACAATAGTACAGCCGGAGCTTTGGCGACAGGAATTATAGAAACAGGGAAAATGGATTGGAGGAACATAATAAGAAATCTGTTAGAGTTATCATTACTATTTTTAGAATGATTCTCATAGGGTTATTTTATATAGCCAAGTTTATGTTAATATTCTTCATTCTACTTTTTTGGAGTATTAATCAGTCAAAATAAAAAACGATGGTAAATAGAGAAATAAAAGTTCGAAAACGTGCGGTTAAAGAAGAAAAGAGGAAATAGACGGTGAGATAGTTAGAATTAGAAAAGGGCATCCTCGTACAAATCTTCCAGTAGAACTTCCTGAAAATCCCACATGGTTGAAACAGCCTAATGTGGTTACATTAATGGCTGGTGATTTCAAGACAGTACAGATTAGAATCTTAATTGCTGTTATAGAAAAATTACAGAATGTCATAGAATTAAGTATTCAGCATATAGATAAATATGGTACATCTATTCCATGTGAGCAATTATCCTTATTTCAAGAATATTCAGACCGTATAAGAGTAGATATTGCCTTCCGGGATTTGGGTGTTAGTCCGACCAATACAAAGAAGTAAAAAGTATGGTTCGTAAATTAATCAGTATTCCTGTAGAGTTTGACGTTAAAGATCCGATAACAGGTGAGGAAAGTTGGGCTATAACAGGTTTATTCACAAAGGCTAATATTCCTAAAACTCCTTATTCAAGAGGCTTCTCTTTAGAAATGGATAGAGAGGTAGCTAAAGTATTTATAAATGTTGATAGAGGTTTTACACGTTATATAAAAGAAATAGCTTTAAGAGCACAAAGTAGATATACAATTAGAATGTATATGTTGATTAGCTCATGGAAAGAAAAAGGTGGTTTTTCTATTTATGTGGATAGATTTAGGAAATTCTTAAAACTAGAGGATAAATACCCGAATTTAAAGATTTGTATAAACGTGTAATACGTCCTGTTTACGATGATTTGTTTGAACAGGCTGATTGTTGGTTTGAAATGGCAGAAGTTTATCGTAATTCAGGAGATAGCCAACCCTATAAACTTAATTTCAAGGTTATTAAATCTGCATTATCAAAGAAGGAAGAAGATTTGTTAAAAGGACAAAAGAAGATGATAACGAACTTTTGTACGTTGCATTTTGCAATGCAGGACGAACATTTACAGCAGTTTATTCCACATATCACCTTGAATAATCATGCAGCAGTGTTAAATAAGATGCTTTATTTAGGCGAATATATTAGAGAGAATGGAATAAGATTTCAAATAAAGCCGAATATTGTTTGGCGGTTTTATTAAAAGAGGTAGAAATGCTTCCCGGAATAATAGGAGAAGAAAAAGAAAATGAATAAAAGTTGGGTTTTTGTCCCTATGAAGGGTATAAAAGTTGGGTTTTTGTCCCTAGAAAGTTGGGTTTTGTCCCTAGAAAGTTGGGTTTTGTCCCTAGAAAGTTGGGTTTTGTCCCTAACTTTTTATCTCTGTGCGCTGATTTTAAGTAGTTATCTATCAATATTTTAAGGTACTACTATCACTAGCTGATTAAATAAAACTTGATAATCCTACCTAACACAAAAAGGAATTTTTCTTATTACATAAACCCATAGAAAAGGAACTTTTCTTATTTTCTTAACACAAACTTTAGGGAAAAGAACATCCATTAACAAAAAAAGTCCTATGTGATATAACTACTCAAACGAAAGTTGGGTTTTGTCCCTATCTAAAAAAGCATATTTTAAAAAGTTGGGTTTTTGTCCCTATGCTTTTTTGATATACTAAAAGGAAAGGAATTGATACCATCCTTTTTCTGGTTCCGGTACTGATGGGCGTATATAGCATGATGAAATGATACCGAATTATCCCACTCGATAGGTTCTGCAGAGCGACCTTTTGATACCAAATACAAAAAACTGCTGGAAGTCGGCCGCAAAAAATTGATACCATAAAACATTAGGGAAAAAGAAGAGAAACAAAATAGCATATTATATATATAAATAATACATGAATATATAATATATAAACAAACAATATATAATATATAAACAAACAATATATAATATGTGATTAACACGCTCCACTTCCAGAGTTCCAGAAAGAGCAACACGAAAAATCTTCTTTCCCTAAAGTTCCTTGTGTCGTTTCTCTCTATATCTGAATACATGAAAACGGCTGCATCATAAAAGAAACGATACCGACACCATTCAGGAACTATCGCCCATCAGCAAAAGGATTTCATCTAATTGATACCTTTTCTGTTAGTACAGAGAAACCGGGAAAGTATTTGATACCGTACTTTTCCCGGTTCTCCCGGACATGGACGAAGAGAAAACATTTCTAATTGTATTTTTTCCCTTTTGTTTGGCAGGGTGTTTAGAAATTTATATATTTGCGTTTGTAGAAATTAATAGTAAGATGTGTTTTTGTGTCCACAAAAACCAAATGATAAATCAGGAGTTTAGCCCCTCGCAACTTGGGTGCATATATTATTTAGTATCATAGTATGAAAGCAAATAAAAGAGATAGAATAGTGAAAGTTCGCTTAACGAATTTAGAATATGAAGAACTAACTAAAGCTTCTAAATCTAGCAAATGTATGTCAGATTATTTTAGACAGAGAGTCTTTAGGAAAGGAGTTGGTCTTATTGACCCTAAAGAATTTATTCGTTCGATGGATGAAATTTGTTTGGAAATGAAACGTATAGGAAATAATATAAATCAGTTGGCTAGGTATGTAAATATTCATAAGGAAGAAGTTAATCAAGAGGTTCTTAATGAGGTAGAAAAGAAAATGGCAGACTATGTAATTATGCAAGATAAATTGAATGTTACTTGGCGTAAGTTGATGTCAATCAAATAATATATGTATATATAATATTGATATATATAATTTTAGTGATAAAGACAGCGTTACTATTTCTTTTCCCTAAAGTTCCTTGTGTCGTTTCTCTCTATACTTGAATACAGGAAAACGGCTGCATCATAAAAGAAAAGACACCGACACCATTCAGGAACTACCGCCCATCGGCAAAAGGATTCCATCTAATTGATACCTTTTCTGCCTGCACTGGAGAGAAACTGGGAAGGTATTTGATACCGTACTTTTCCGGGTTCTGCCCGGCATGGACGATAAGAGAACATTATTATGATACCAAAAAACTTTAGGGAAAAATATTATATATATAAATAATATATGAATATATAATATGTTAATATTATATTATATATTGTTTGTTTATATATTGTATATTATATTATTTATATATATGGTAGTGTATTTTGTTATGTTCTTTTTAGTAATGTTTTATGGTAGCAATTTTGCGGAAGGCAAGAGGAACTTCTTGTTGCAGAAAATTTTGCTATGAATCCAGGAATGAAGAAGTCGGTATCATTATATGGAATCTGGAATAGGACTAATCCAGCGGTCAAGGCAAAACAATTTCATGCAGTGATTTCATGTAAGGGGCGTGAATATTCGGCAGAGGATTTGAAAATGTAGCTTTGCAATATATAAATAAAATGGGTTATGGAAATAATCCTTATATGATATATTTTCATTCTGATACAGAAAATAATCATGTACATATTGTTTCTACACGAGTACAGAAGAACGGACAGAAGGTAAAAGATAATATGGAAGCTGTGCGCTCACAGAAAGTCATAAATCAAATAATGAATGTTGATTTAGCTTTGAAGGCTAAAGATAATATTTCAAAATACATGGAGTTTTCTTTTTCTACAGTGCAGCAATATAAGTTGTTACTTGAACAATCAGGATGGAAATTAAGAGAAAAGGATGGATTATTAATTTTGTATAAGGGTGGTGAAAAGCACGCTTCAATTCAATTAGAGCAGATAAAAGATAAAGCTAAACAATATACACCTGATGAAGAAAGAAGAAAACAGATAACAGCTCTTTTATTTAAATATAAGCAAGGACTTTCCTATACAGAACTTCAAACTTTGATGAAAGATAAGTTTGGTATAAATTTAGTCTTTCATACAGGAAAAGGACATACTAAACCTTATGGATATACATTAATTGATTATAGAAATAAGAGAGTTTTGAAAGGTGGGGAAGTTATGGATTTGAAGGAACTTTTAGTAGAGCCTAATAAACAAGCAAAAGTTGAACACTGTAATAGTATAATTAATCTTCTTTTGAAAGATGGAACAAAATATACAATGGATAGTTTCAAGAAATTAATGTTAGATTACGGTTATAGGTTTTCAATGAATGGCACAATATTTATAAATGGTGATGATAAGGCTTTATTGGTTCTTGAAAAACTGTTGAAAGAACTTAGATATAATAGCAGAGTGTATGAAGCAAATAAATTTAATGTTGCTACACTTAAAGAAGCCGAGTTGTTAAGTAGAATTTATCATGTGAAAAAGATGATATTTTGATTCAAGAGCATATGGATAAAAAAAATACTGTCTATTCTGATATGATAAATAGTTATTTGGCTCATAGTTCAGATTTACATTCTACATTAAGAGAAAAAGGAATTCTTTTTGTTGAAGATGATAATTTAGTTTATCTAATAGATAAAAAGAATAAAGTAATCGTAAGTACTGATGATTTAGGAATCAATATTATAAAAGATGGCTATAGTAAAGATAGGATTACTCTAGTTACTCTTGATAAGATGGAAAGAATAACTGTTGAACAAGATTCAGAACTGGCAAGGGGATTTAATCTGATTGATGCTATTTGTGATATTCTTAGCCAGCATATGTACAGCAAGATAGATCTCCTAATAGGAAAAAGAAAAGAGGACAGCAACAAAATTAATAAATATAATAAGATATGATAATATTATTTGGGAATCAGAAAGGCGGTTGTGGTAAAACGACTAATTGCATACAATTTGCCAACTATCTAGTAGAAAAAGGAAAAGAAGTTCTAGTATTGATTTAGATTTTCAGCGTTCATTATCGGATAGAAGAAAAGAAGATATTGCGACCTATGATAATGAACCTAAATATGAGGTTATACAAACCGATATATCTAATGTTGCTAAAATTATTAGTGATTTTAGAAGGTTGAGCAAGGAAATCTATTAATAGATTTGCCTGGTAAGATTGATGATGATGCTCTGGGAACTATTCTTAAAGCTGCGGATATAATAATATGCCCATTTAAATACGATAAATTTACAATGGATAGTACAGGTTTTTTATCAATGTTACAGTATTTAAACGTAAATACCTATAAAAGTAGCCTTACCTAACAATATGTAGAAATGCTAAGATATGAAACTAAAGAACAGGTAGTTGATATTCTATAAACGCTTTGCTGCTATAGCTTTTCTCTTTGCATCTTCCGATAACCCTATAGGTCCCGTAAGTTTTCGTTCTTTTGCAGCTTGTAATAAGGTGAAGAATGCTTATGATTATATCATTCAAGAAGGAGCAATAAAATAAAATATTCTTTTAATAGATATTTGTTATAAAGTTATTTATTTATTGTATATATTTGCACATGGCTGATAAATTAAGGAAAAGCAAAATGAAGGTATTTCTAGTGTTCTGGAAATAGCAAAATGATAAGAGGTAAATCTTTCAAAGAACGTCCTAATCTATCTAGCTTCCAGATAACAAAAGTATCACCTTCTGCAAATATGCAAACTTTATCTAATTCGGAAGTATCCTTTACTTTTGATACTTTTCCTCAAATATAAGTTTGACGGACTTATTAGAGCATCTAGCTGCAAATTATAATTGCAAGGAAGTTTTATATGTTGATACAGATGCGTAGCCTATTATCTCCATTAAATTTAAATCCAAGTTTCATAAATTCAACTATTCGCAAAACTATTTTAAACTAGGGCTTTTTCTGTTATTACTTCTAGTATTATTATAAATCAAAAGTACAGAAAAGGGTCGATTAATGAAACTTTTAAATTTAAGAATATGAGTTATTCACAATTTATCATGGCTGTATTTGCCATTTATGTAGTTTACTACGCTGCAAACATCCTGTATGATGCTTTCCTAAAGCAAAGCAAAACCAATACAGGTGAAGAAGAAGAAATTATTTCAATAGGAGAGGAAGAAGAAATACCTCACAAAGTTGTAGATGAAGATTTTGAAACAGGCTCATACGAAAAAGAGGATGAAAAAAAAGAATCTGAACAGAATTATGTATCTGTAAATGAATCTATTGAAATGGAAGTTGAAACACAAGGTATTCCAATGGAACAACTTCTTGCTAAAGGGAAAAGCATGTTTTCACACGTAAATTTTAACAAATAAACAACTAATTTTTATTCAAATGAAAAAGTTTTTTTCAAAAATTGCTCAAAGAGCATTCGCTTTAGCCATTAGCATAATGGTAGTAACTAACACTTTTGCACAAGGTGCTGCGGGAATTGATGCGGCCAGCTCTGAACTTGCAACCTACATGGACCCCCTAGGAAACATGATGATGATACTAGGAGGTATAATAGGATTAATTGGGGCAGTGCGAGTTTATTTAAAATGGAACTCTGGTGACCAAGATGTACAAAAGGCTGTTATGGGCTGGATGGGGTCATGTATCTTCCTCGTTGTATCAGGTGTTGTCGTAAAAGCATTCTTCGGAATCTAATATGTCAAAAGAGCATCTTAGTTACAATGTATATAAGGGGCTACAAAAGCCCCTTATTTTCAAAGGATTTAAAGGCAAGTTCATTTATATCGGTGGAGCTTGTATTATTAGTGCTTTACTTTTATGTGCTATTGTTTCTACTCTAGCTTCTTTCATGTGGGGAGGCATAACGCTTGTAATAGTTATGTTTGGAGGGTTAGGAATAACATCAAAATTACAAAGAAAAGGACTTCACAAGAAAGATAAACGAAAAGGCATATATATAGTATCACGCACTTTTGTAAGAGATAGAAAAAAATAAAGCTTATGAAAAAGAAAAGTGAATTTGAAGCTCCTTATATTGGTATTGAAACAATAGACAATACTCCTATATTTTATAACCGAAGGGGCGACTATTCTGTTATCATTAAATGTGAAAATCCTATAATACAGTATTCAGCAGATATGGATGCTTACTATGATTTTCACCACTTATTTACTAATATCCTCAAAGTATTAGGAACTGGATATACAATACAAAAACAGGATATTCTATGTAAAAATCATTTTACCACCCCAGAATAGGAAGAACGACTATTTATCAAATCGTTATTTTGAACATTTTAAAGGACGAATATATACTGATATTTCTACTTATCTTGTTATTACAGGAGAAGCAGAAAGGTCTAAATTCTTTTCTTTTGACCCTCGAAGGTTTGATACTTTTATTAGAAATATCACAAAAGTATTAGGACTATTCGCTAATAGAGGAATAAGAGCTAAACTATTAAATGAAAATGAAATAGAAATATATATAAAAGATTTCTATCTATCAATTTCAATCAGCAAACAGTAAGCCTAAAAAATATCAAAGCAAGAGAAGAAAATCTTATAATTGGAGAAAAAAACGTACAGTGCATTTCTCTTGTAGATATTGACGAAGTTAATTTTCCTTCTATTATAAAACCATATAAAGAGGTCAATATTGGGCTAAGATTTCCTGTTGACTTACTCTCTTTTTTGCATGATACACCAAGTATAGACACAATTATCTATAATCAAGTAATAAATATTCCAGACCAACGAAACGAAGCAAACAAATTAGAAGGCAAAAAGAAAAAACATAAAGGAATGCCTGACCCTGCAAATGATTTATGTGTAAAAGACATAGAACGAGTGCAGTCGGATATTGCCAGAGAAGGGCAAATGCTTGTATATGCACATTATAATATCATTCTTGCTGGTCTTGATGATATTAGTAAGGCTATCAACTATGTTGAAACATCTCTTTTTGATTGTGGCATTATTATTAATAAACAATGCTTCAACCAATTAGAATTATTCGAATGTGCACTGCCAGGAAACGCAATCAACCTAAACAGTTATGACAAATTTCTAACAACTTCCGATGCTGCAATTTGTCTTTGTTTAAGGAAAATTACAAGTAACAGAAAACAGCCCTTTTCTTACTTATTTTACAGACAGACAAGGATTGCCTGTTGGAATAGATATGTCCGGGAAAGAAGGTGAGAAAAATATACAAATAACTCCAACTTCTTTGTTTTAGGTCCAAGTGGTTCTGGTAAGTCTTTCTATGTCAACTCCAAAGTAAGACAATGGGTTTTAGATAACACTGATATTGTATTGGTAGATACAGGGCATAGTTATTCAGGAATGTGCGAATACTATCATGGCAAATACATTACTTATTCTGAAAGCAAGCCTATATCTATGAATCCTTTCCGAATTACTGAAGAAGAGTATAATGTAGAAAAGAAAAACTTTCTTAAATCATTAATTTTCCTGATATGGAAAGGTGCAAATGGTGAGGTCAAAAGCAAGAAGAAGAAATTATGGATATTACCATAGAAAAATACTATTCATTCTACTTTCATCCTTTCAACGGCTATTCAGATGCAGAAAAGAAGCCATACGTGAAAATTTGCTACTTGAATTTCAAGTCAACGCAGAAGAATTTGAAAACGAAAGGGAAAAAGAAGAACGTAAGATACTTTCTGAAAAAATAGATAAATTGCAACAATTGGTAGAAAAAGGAGAAGGTGGAGAAAAAACTAACGCAGAAAGAGCGATACAAAACATTCTCATTGAAAAAGGCTTCACACGCCAAGAGCTTGATAATCCTGAAACCAGATTGCTTTCTGTCATAGAAAGACGCATCCAAAAGAAAGAAGATATACTGAAAGAAATAAAAGTTGAAAGTTTATCTTTTAACTCATTCTATGAATTTTCTCTACGCATTATACCTATCATTTGCAAAGAGAACAAGATTGATTTTGACATTACTAACTATAAGTTTCTACTAAAAAAATTCTACAAAGGAGGACAGTTAGAAAAAACTCTTAATGAAGATTTTGATACTTCCTCTTTGAAGAACCCTTTATAGTTTTTGAAATTGATGCGATTAAAGATGACCCTGAACTATTCCCAATAGTTACCTTAATTATTATGGACGTTTTTATCCAAAAATGCGATTAAAAAGAACAGAAAGGCATTAATAATTGAAGAAGCTTGAAGGCCATAGCCAGCCCTATGATGGCAGGATACATACTCTATTTGTATAAAACAGTACGCAAATTTTGGGGTATGGCAATGGTTGTTACTCAGGAACTGGAAGACATAATTAGTAATCCAGTAGTCAAAAACTCTATTATCAGCAACTCTGATATTATATGTCTGTTAGACCAAAGTAAATTTATAGACAAATATCAAGAAATCGCCAATCTTTTATCCTTAACGGAAGTAAATCAAAAACAAATATTTACTATCAATCAACTTCCCAATAAGGAAAATCGAAATCGGTTCAACGAAGTTTTTATAAAAAGAGGTAACTATGGTAATGTATTTGGAGTAGAGGTTTCTTTACACGAATATTTTACATTTACTACAGAAAGAATCGAGAAAGATGCTGTTGGATATTATCATATCATTTACGATAGTTTTCAAACAGGGTTGGATAATTTTATAATAGACCTAAAAGCTTCCAAATTAAAAAATACGGATTGGGTTTTACAAGTCAATAAGGTACTAGGGTATCACTCCGATGAAGGAAACTTAAAAGATATACTTAACATCATAGGGCAACAGCCATTATATAAGTATATCCCAGATAAATACAAATGGCTTACAAACCGTTAAAGATAAATGTCATGACAAAGATCCTATTTATTTTAGTGGTAGCATCCACTTTAACCCAATTTGCATATTCGCAAAAGGCAGTATTGGATATAACCTGCATGGAAACACTTATAGCTAATCATAAGGTGCAACATACTTCTTTCTCTAAAGTGAAAGATAATGAAACTCAAATAAGCCTTATACAAAAGCAAATCAGTGAAAAAATGGTTCAGATTGAATTTTTCCAAAGCAAATTTTACAATAGCCTAAAATCTGTAGAAGCCATCATAAAAACAGGAAAAGATATTATCTACTGCACTGATATTGCAGCAGATATTTGAAAATATCAAAACAAATGGTTGAACTTGCTGTAGGTGACCCGGCTTTATTATTGGTGTCAGCAAAAACACAATTAGAATTAGTTAATCGTACTGCGGATTTGACACAATACATTTATCAGGTCGCCATTGTCGGGACTGATGTAAACCTTATGGATAATAAGCAAAGAATAGACTTGCTTAAGTATGTTATTAATGAACTAAGAAACATGAGAGGTATTGCATACTCTGTATGCCGACAAATGAGAACAGCAAAAAGAAATGGAGTATTACAAACATTAGCTCCGGGAGTATTTAAATACAAAGACAATCGTTCAAAATTAGTTGATGATTTATTACAGAATTATAAAGTAAAACCTAAAAGATAATATGAAAAGAGTGCTTTTATTTTTTCCCTAATGTTGATTATTGGTACTTCTAATGTCTTTTCCCAAATGCCAGTAAAGGATAAGGGAAAATGGAGTGTGCTTAATAACATGGAGTTTATGGATAGGGTACGGCTACAACCGGAATACTATCATTACTGGATATGGTATAAAAAAGTCTTAGGCATTAAAATTCCTTTAGTCGGTTTAGGATTACACGACAAATACGGGAAACAGGATAGGCGTAACTTTCAGCTACAAGAAGTTCCAATGATGGCAGTCGTAAAATATAATAAATCCGTAACCGAAAAAGAAGGCTCTAAAGTTGATACCATTTATAAACAGGAACTTTTCAAATTTGGCGATAAAACGATTGATTATCAGTACACTTTAACAAAGAATCGAAGAAATGATATTCTCAATGATATAAACAAAAAGCTCGTTGAATATTCTTCTACTAACGGTAATAAAGAACATATCAAAGTTATAACCGATGAAGTTACTAGAATAAAAAAGAACATAGAGATAATCCATGATTCACATATGAGTAACTCCAAAAAGAGAGAAGCCTATTTAGATTTTGATAAAGAGCTAATAGAGGTTCTTTCACTAATAACAAGATTGAATAATATAAATAAAACAATAATGAACCATGAATGAATTAATAGATCAATACTTATTTGAATTATTTGATGGACTAAGAGATAAGACAACTGTCCTATTTGGAGAGTTCATAGCAGATGCACAGGCATTAGCAGCAATCTTTATGTTACTATATTTTGGAGTGGAAAGTTTCAAAATGATGAGTGGGGACAAAAAATTAGAGATTATTCCATTATTGCGCCCATTCGCACTAGGATTAGTTCTTATGTTCTGGATTCCTTTTATTAACTTGATAAGTTATCCCGGAGAAGTACTTACAGCACAAAGTAAGGCAATGTTTACAAATCAGCTAGATGAAGTAGAGTTACTCTCTCGTAATAGGTATGCACTTATTGATAGCGTTGCTGTAGAATTATTACATACCTCAATTCTTGTTGAAAGAGCCGAAAATGAAGTTCAGGATAAAAAATGGTATGATTTTAGCATAGACTTTTCAGCTATTGGAGATAAGATAGCTGGATTATATGTGTATGTAGTCGCTAAGGCCAAAATGATAATGTTTAATATCATTGAATTTATTGTTGTTACGTTTTGGCAAGTATGTACCTATTTTGTCTTTTTCCTACAAATTATATTCACAGGAATACTAGTTATCCTTGGTCCACTAGCTTTTGCATTCTCTGTTTTACCAGCATTTCGGGATGCTTATATACAATGGATTGCTCGTTTTGTCAGTGTTAGTTTATATTCATGTATTGCATATATAGTACTATCAATTTCCTTAGTAGTAATGCAATATGGGATAGAAAGAGAAATTGAAATTTTAGAATATGCGCTTAGAAATGAAGCTGCATTTGTTATGTATGTCGGAATGACTTCCGGAGGTGTCAATAGCTTCCTTCTCACAGCATTACTTGGAGCATTTTCCATGCTTACAATACCTTTTGTTTCTACATGGATTGTAAGTACAACTGGAGTAGGGCAAGCGGTAGGAGGTATGGTTGGAGGAGCAGCAATTGCAACCAAAGCCATAGCAGCTCCGGCTACAGGTGGAGCAAGTGCAGCGATGTAAAAAAATTCATAAACTTTTAAACACACGTAATCATGATTATTAAAAACTTAGAAAATAAAATTAAACTAGCCGGAATTTTATCTATTGGCTGTTTTGCAACTAGTATAGTTATTTCCGGTATGGTACTAGCTTTTGTTTCTCTTTAGTAAAAGCGGAAAGAAAGAAAATATATGTCTTGATAATGATGTACCTGTATTAGTGAAACAAACAGGTACAGAAGTCAACTTGAAGTAGAATGTAAAAGCCACATAAATCTATTCCACACTTTATTTTTCACATTACCACCAGACGATGAATTTATAAAATACAACATGGAAAAAGCCATGTATCTAATTGATGATAGTGGATTAAAACAATATAACAACTTAAAAGAAAAAGGATATTTCAACACTATTTTAGCAAGTTCTGCAACTGTAACAATCATGACAGATAGTATTAAGATAGATATGAACAACCTATCTTTTAAATACTATGGCATCCAACGTATAGAACGAGAAACATCCATTCTAAAAAGGCAACTTGTAACTACAGGGAAATTAAGACAAATTCCACGTACTGAAAATAATCCTCATGGGCTTATTATCACAGATTGGAAAACGATACTCAATAAAGACCTAGATTATAAAGTAAAAAAAGAATTTCTAATGAAACTGTTTAAACATAAAAAGAATGATAGAAAAGAAAAGATCAAGACTAAAGCCGAACAAGCTACAGTTATTCTTCTTACTAAAATATTTCAAAGATTCGGAGTTAATAACGCTTGTGAACGCTTATTAGCATGGGCAGACATACACCACAAAGTAATGTTTGGAATTACGATTTCATTTCTTTCTTTAGTTACATTTCTATCAATAGTAATGCGTCCATCGAGAAAAGCAATGCAAGTTTTCAACGAAGAAAAGAACAAAAGACAAATTAGCATTGACAGCCGCCTACAAAAAAAACAAATAGGAGTTGGCGATTTGTTAGAAGTAATTAAAATGCAAAATGAAATTAATGAACTAAGAAAGAATGGGAAATTAACTCCAGAAGACACTTTGCGAATAAAAGATTTATATAATAAATTAAATAAATAGCGTATGAAACAGATTGATATTAAAAAGCCCAAGTACATCATTCCTATACTCATCCTACCTTTTATTCTAGGAATAGGATGGTTAATTAAGGATATGGTAAACTCTGCCCCAGCAGAGGAAACTACATTAGTAGAAACGGAAGAATTAAATCTTGATATTCCTGATGCTAATTTAGAAAAGAGAGATAAAAAGTAAATTTGAATCACTTAAAGGAGCTTTCAAAAATCTTCTGATTATTCATCCATACAAACCATAGATAAAGAAGAAGAAGTTAGTGAAATAGAAAGTTATGGTTCTCTTTACTCCAATGATGAAATAAGGCAAATTGACAGTTTAAATCAGGCTTCTAAAATCCGAGAAAAGGAATTGGAGCAACAAATCAAAGGGCTTCCTACTATAGATGAATCAAGTCAAACAGAAACAAGGAAAGCCCCTGAAAAATCCAAGATGCAAGAAGAAATGGAACTGTTTAAAATGCAAATGGCTTATATAGATTCATTGCAAAATCCACGTCCTAGAACACCTCAAAAAAAACAAGATGAAAAGCCAAAAGAAAAGGCTATAGAAGTTGTAAAAGCGAAAAATCCCGCAGAAGTATATTTCAATACTGTAGGAAAGAACAAAAACTTCACTAATCACAGCCATATTAGATGAAACTTTAAAAGTAACAGATGGCAGCCGAGTACGCATACGGCTTCTAGATGATATAATGATTAATGACGCTCTTTTAACTAAAGGAACTTACCTATATGGGAATGTATCTGGCTTTAAGGCTCAAAGAGTACACATTAATATTTCCTCTATAATGGTTGATGGTAAACAAATGAAAGTAGATTTATCTGTATATGATAATGACGGACAAGAAGGCTTCTTTGTTCCTTCATCAGCTTTTAGAGATTTAAGTAAAGATGTTGGGTCGCAAATAGGTAGCCAAACAATACAAATGAATAGTCAATCAGAAGGAGTAGAACAGTTTGCTTTAGGTGCTTTACAAGATGTTTACCGTAGTACAACCCAAGCTCTTTCTAAAAACATCAAAAAACAAAGCCAAATTAAAATATAATACACAAGTTTTTTAGTAAATAACAAAGATAAAGAACAATAATATGAGAAAGATTTTTATTGCATTATGCACAATGGTTTCTGTTATTACAGGAAATGCACAGAACACCCCTATTGGAGAAAATATCGAGCTTGCAGGTGAGAACCCAGAAGAACTAAAGGTTATATACATCAACAAAGATGTTTCAACGCATTTTATAGCAATGGAAGATATAAAATACGTTGATATATCGGTCAATGATATTGTTGGCGATATTCCTACTGGTAACTCTCTTAGAATAAAGCCCACAAAAGAAGGAGCCAGTGGAGTTATCACCATTGTTACAGAAAGATTTTTTGTACAATATATGTTAGTATATAGTAGCGACTTAGCGAAAGCATACACTCGCTTTAATATCCCTTATGCTGATTTACGTAGCTATATGAATCCAGAAGTGAATTTAACCAAAGCACAAATGTATGATTACGCACATAGAATGTTTATTTCAAAAAATAAATTCTATGATGTTTCCAGCACAAGTAACCTAATGAAAATTGTGCTAAACAATATCTACACATTAGACAAGTATTTCTTTATTGATATTTCTATGATTAATAAAACAAAAATACGATATGATATAGACCAAATACGCTTTAAAATCGAAGATAAAAACAAACAAAGGCTACTAATTTTCAATCTATAGAAATACTTCCATTGATGCAAGTTAATAAGAATCTTGTTTTCAAGAAAAATTATCGGAATATTTTTGTATTTGAAAAATTTACTTTTCCAGACGAAAAAGTCCTTACCATAGAAATATCTGAAAAACAGATTTCAGGACGTACTATAACATTAAGAATTGATTATGCAGACATTCTTCATGCAGATGCTTTTACTGAATAAAATTTTACGATTATGAAAAGAATAGCATTTCTTGTTATCACCTTATTTTTTTCCCTAAAGTCAATGGCTGGTGATGGTGATAAGTTTTTAATATTTCAGGAGGTTGGCAATGGAAAAATACCGTCAATGCAGTTGTAGGGCTGGAGTTTGAAGGTAAATATCACAATGCTTATGAACTATATATTGATTTAGCTACAGCATATGATAAATGCCCGGTATGTAATAAGGTATGCTCTGATAGTTTCTGGAGCTATAAAACATTCGGCATAGGTGCAGCATATAAACCTACAATCTCACGAGGCAAAAACAGTAATTTAAGATGGCGGTTTGGAGCAGATTTAGGAGCTAACAGAAAAGGGTTTCAGGCTTCCATTGATATAGGTTTAGAATATAGCTATTCATTTAGAAATGGAATGCAAGTCTTTGTAATGCAAAAAAATGATTTTGTCTTTTGGACACGTGACCATTTCCGAAATGGATTATTAGTAGGTGTCAAATTTCCAATAAATAATTAAGTATGAAAAAAATATATATAATTCTATTATCCATTATAGGGGTAATATCATCATGTACAAAACACGAAGATATTATAGACACATCATTACAGCCGGGTAGTATCTTATGTAGTGATGGAAGTATAGTGCATCCTCACTTTTTTCACCCAATGAAAAAGAAGCCATTGGAGTTGTATTTTGGTGTAATGATGGGAATAATCCTGATATAAAAGAAACCGCTTATGCCGTTTCATTAGAAGATTTAGAAGAAAATCCTTTAATAGATACAGACGAGGATATAGCTAATGTTTCGGAAGATGAAAACAGCTTTGATGGAGCAGCTAATACTGCCGCAATAATGAACTTTGCTATAAAAGATAGTTTAGCTTATCCAGCAGCTCAAAAAGCTATAGAATACGCACCAAAAGGTGTTACAGGTTGGTTTATTGGCTCTATCGCACAAAACAAAGCAATCTCTAATAATCTTGAAAAGGTATATTCTTCTTTCTCAATCATTGGAGGAACGCACTTTGATGGTTGGTACTGGAGTTCTACAGAAGATGGAGCAGGAAAAGATACTCCTAAAGTGTTTGCACTAATTTCTTCATTAACAAAAGGAAGAGCAACCAGTACAAGCAAAAGAAATTCATTTAAAATCAGACCTATTATAGCAATAAGATAATCATGAAAAAGAAAATAATTATACTAGCAGCCTTCGTTGTTACATTTTTTACCGCATGTACTTCAACGCATATGATAACTTTCAGTAACGCTGAACTAAGCGACAAAGAAAAAGACATGATAGAAAATAATAGTAACTATTCAACCGCTTCAATAGTTGGTGGAAGTGCAAAATTAGTTAAAGAAGAAAGAGATAAAGCTATCCAAGAAAAGATAGAAGCTAGAAGAAATAAACTAAAAGCTATTGATGGCTTATCAATCTCCAGCTATAAAGATAAAAATGGAAAAGAACAGTTTAAAGCAACAGCTCAAAGTGAAATCCTATTCAAATTTGATTCATATGAATTAAATGAAGAAGCTCAAAAAATGCTTTCTGACTTATGTAATATCATTACTGAAATACCCAATACTAAGATTAAAATAATTGGGCATACTGACAATATAGGAGAAAAACAATACAATATCATACTTTCTAAAAATAGAGCAGCAGCAGTAGGAAATTACCTTAGAACCGCTGGTATAGAAACAAACAACATAACAGAAGATGGAAAAGGATATAGCGAACCCATGCAGACAATACAAGTGAAGCTGGACGTGCTAAAAATAGGAGAGTAGAAATATTTATCACAAATGATGAATATTAAAAAGAGAGATTTCTATTAACAAAGACCGGGAGGTTAAACTCTCGGTCTTTGTTTTATAGTCTGGAAAGAAATTGATACCGTACTTTTCGGAGTTCCGGCACTGATGGGCAAACATGGCATGATGAAATGATACCGAATTATCATGCTCGATATGTTCTGAAGAACGCCTTTTTTGATACCAAATACAAAAAGCTGCCGGAAGCCGGACACAAAAAATTGATACCATAAAACTATAGGGAAAAAGAACAAAGAGAAAACACTATATATAAATAATATATGAATATATAATATATGAACCTATAAACATATAATATATGATTAATATACTCCACTTCCAGAAAGAGCAACACGAAGAATCTTCTTTTCCCTAAAGTTCTTTGTGTCGTTTCTCTCTATATCTGAATACAGAAAAACGGCTGCATCATAAAAGAAACGATACCGACACCATTCAGGAACTATCGCCCATCAGCAAAAGGATTGCATCTAATTGATACCTTTTCTGCCTGCACTGGAGAGAAACCGGGAAGGTATTTGATACCGTACTTTTCCGGGTTCTGCCCGGCATGGACGATAAGAGAACATTATTATGATACCAAAAACTTTAGGGAAAAATAAAACTTCGGCAGTCTATAAACCTAAAACTATTTTTAACAAAAATAATTGTCCTATTATTTGCGACATTTATAGAAAATCACTATCTTTGAGTATTGAAAATAAAGAGATAAACAAACCTTTAAAGCTGGTTTGGCTGCCAGTATAAAGAACAGCAAACAAAATTATGAATATCTTAAGATTTCTTTTAAGTAGCTTTTTATGGGCTATGGGTGGAATTTTTGTATTAGCAATCTATGCGAGTCTATTTGATTTTTATTTGCATTGCAATAGTAGGATTAACCATCTACTACAGAAAATCCATAATAAAAATGTACGCAGAAATCTTTAATGAGTTAGGAATTAATAAGTATGTTATACAAATTAAAAATCTAAAGAAATACAAAGAACCTATTTACAAACTAATCAATACAATAGGTCTATGATGATTGTTTTTTCTCTATCTTTGCTAAAGACATCAGCAAGATAGCTATATAAAATTAGAAAATAAATAGTTATGGAAACTAATCAAACATATCAAAATGAACTTGGTTCGGCTATGCTCCCATTTGTTATGAGAGAATTGGTTGATACAGTCATGAAAAGAAAAACGCTACCTTTAGAAGATGCGTTATACTATATATATTCTTCCAATTTGTACAAGGCATTATTGGACGAGAATACAAAACTATGGTATTCAAGTACATTATCACTTTATGAAGCATTAGAAAAAGAGAAAACAGAACAGAAGAAAGTACAAAAGGACAATCCAAAGATATTGCTTTTTCAAATGTTTTGTGCTGAAAATTACAGGAAACTAAAAATATAAGTGCTAAAGAAACTCTTTTGCTGTTTTCCAATCATGGCGTTTTTGAATTTCTATATGAAAATTTTGAAATGCTGCACACACAAGATACAGAGTATATATTAGATACTATAATAACTTATATCAATAAAAGGCATGAAACTATATCACGGCTCAACAGTTACCGTCAAATCCCCTAATATACAGAAAGGGCGTAAAGCTACTGACTTTGGAAAAGGATTCTATACGACAACTAATTTTGAACAGGCTAAGAAGTGGGCAATACTCAAAAGAAATCGGGAACATGGTAAAAAAGCGGTCGTTTCAGTTTATGAAGTCCCCGATAATATTCTTGATAGAGAGTTTTCAGTCCTTCGATTTGATGGGGCTACAAAAGAGTGGCTGGAGTTTGTAGTTAATAACCGCAGAGGAAAAGGAAAAAACAGCTATGATTTAATAATGGGACCCGTTGCCAATGACCAGTTATATGCAACAATCCGGCTTTATGAACAAGGTGTTGTTACGGCTGATGCAGCGATTGAAATGCTAAAGACCCATAAGCTTTTTAACCAACTTTCATTTCATACAGTGAAAGTTATTCCATTATTAAAATTCACAGAATCTATTGAAGTATAAATCATAAAACTATAATGAACCATGAATAAAGAAATGAGCTTGGATGTTGCGCTCGACATTATCGGGACACTCCGCATGATGAAGATAGATGAAATATCAGAAGAGAAGGATGAAAACAGAAAAAAAATACTGCAAAAAGAACTTTCTGTTCTCAACACAGAAGAAAAAATAGCAAATGGATTGTTGCAGTTTGAAGTTTCTGAAAATGTGCGCTTATCAGTCATGGATAAGATACAAAACTATTACGCACCTAAATTGAAAGCATATTATGCAACGCTATGAAGTAGAAGCCATCTTTGAACAAAAAAAAGATGGCTTATTTGAGGACATCAATATATCATCACAAAAGCCTATTGCTATAATCTTAGGTGGACAACCAGCTTGCGGAAAAAGCACTCTTATAAATGTTGCAAAGAAAGACCATCCTAACTTAGATTTTCTCACTGTTAATGGTGACCTTTACAGACAGTTTCACCCCAATAAGGAACTAATAAAAGACCCTATTAAATACCCCATTGAAACCCAGATTTTTTCTAGCGTTTTTACAGAAAAACTAATAGAAGAAGCCATTAAACGGAAATGCAATATTATTATAGAAGGAACTATGAGAAATCCAGATGTACCTTTAAAGACAGCACAAAAATTTAAAGATGCAGGATTTAGAGTTGAAGCATATATTATTGCAGCCCCCAAGGAGTTTACCCAACTAGGACTTTACAACAGGTATCAAGAAGAAGTACTAAGTAAAGGACAAGGACGATTAGCCGATATTGATTCACATAACAAAGCCGTAAATGGACTAATGAAATCTGCAAATCAATTATACAGTGATAAGGCTGTAGATAAGATTTCTATCCACACCTACTTAGCGAAAGAAAGAATTAAAGATTTCAATCTAGTAAATGGTGAATGGAGTTGCAAAAGTATGCCATCTATTTTTATAGATGAAAGTCGTTCAAAACAGATGAAGAATAAAGAAATACTTAACACTAACATTCAAAGAGGAAAAGAGCTTATTGAATCCGTAACGAATCCTGAAGTAAAAAAAGGAATGAAAGAAGCTCTGTCACAACTTCAATCTTCACTAGAAAAAGTTCAAAGACAAGAAAAAGGATTAAAAAAAGGTTTCTTCTGATTCTTCCAAAAAGAGAGGACTGGCTTTTCCAATCCTCTTTTGAGAACTATTTGCGTCTTAGCTCATTATCTATTTGTTGTGAAATTTGTCCTTTAACAGTTCTGATTACCTCATTAATATAATCAAGAATTGGCTTTGGGTCTATTGTCTTATCTTTGTATTCCATTTGAAAATGTAAGTGTTCTCCTGTGCTGCGCCCGGTACTTCCACTAATTCCTATTGGTTGCCCAGCTTCAACAGCTTGTCTCGCATTTACAAGCACATTGTATAAATGCCCATAAATAGAGGTAAAATCACCATGGCGCACTTCTACATAATTTCCCAACCCTTTATTTTTTCCTGTTTTACAACCATTCCTGGCATTATCGAATAAACATAGTCGTTGTTACCTTTAAGGTCTATCCCTCTATGATTTGCTATTTTTCCAGTAAATGGGTCTTTCCTTTTACCATAATGGGAAGTTATCACCATTGAATCAATGGGCAAAGATAAATACCTTCTTTGCTTCCAGTATGCAAGCCGTTCTGTAGTCAAAGCATCATTGACAACAACAGCCTTTTCTTTTTCTTCTATCAATTTATTTTCTGTCGTTGCTAATACTGGTTCCGCTTTAGGAATATCCTTTTTCTGTAATACCGTATTAAACTGGCAGTAGCCATTCACTGAAAAAACAATGAACAAGCAAAAATACAGTTATTTTATTCTTCATATTGATATTTTTATTACTTTTGGGCAAAAATATACATTACATGGATAAAAAGCAAGCTATTTTAATGAAAATGATATTCCATATAAAGAATTAGAACTAATAGGAATATCAAAAAAACAGATATGGTCTTTGGATAAGGCAAATATCACAGCTCTATTATCTGGAAAGAGAACCAGTTTACTAGACCTTTCTTTTCACGATAATAATGGAGAAGAAATAAGTATAAAAGGAAAAATAAGTTTGTACTGGAAAGACAGCAACAATGCTGGCGTTAAAATTCATCCAGTCAGACCAGAAATAATGAATGATATAAACCTTAAACCAAAGGAGTTAGAACGACTTCAAGATAACGAGATAATAACAAAACTATTAACAATGAAAAATATCTCGTACAATTAGACCCTGAAACAAACGAATTGCTTAAAACAAAAATCAAAAGTATTTCAATACCTTCAAACATAAAAGGTGTTGAGCTGGATAAGCAACAAAAGGAAACTCTAAAATCAGGCAAGGAATTAATTTTGAATGTTGACAAAGAAAAATTGCCATAAGATTAGATTTAAATAATCCAAGAGGAATAAAATTCCTAGACTTCGAGCAGCAACAGAAAATAGCTTATGACCGGCATAACCCACAAATTATAGGAACTATTCATACTGATAAAAACAGAAATGAATATATAGAATACATGAAAGGACAAAAACAGCACTTGGAAATGAATCGCAATCTAAAGTAGAACATAAATTCAAATTATAAAATGGAAGAAAAGAAAAGTTTTGAAGCTCTGCAATATAGTTATGAAAATGCCGGACAATTCCGAGCCATAGCAGCAGTTCTTGGATATTCAGAAGAATATCGAAATGGTGATATTACCTTTCCAAAGGTAATGAAACATACACTTACCCACTGAATACGCTTAAACTTGGCAATTTAGGAGATAATAGAGAATCCTTATTAGAGCAATCTAAAGAAAGAATAATCAGTTTCTTTGATAAAGAACAAGCTAGCAATAATTTCCAAGAATATAGCCAACATTTACGAGAAAACCACAATGTTGCAATTATAAAATGGGATGATATAAAAAAAGGTACTAATAAGAATGAAGGATATAAAGACGGATTTACAGTCATAGACCTTGAAAATAAAATTGCATATAAAGGAGAAGATCTTTACCGATATGCTTATGAACAAAACCAAACCCTAGATGGTAAAGGTTCATATGTTGATATAGACTGGAACAAGTTTAATGAAGTAGGAGTTAAACCGGAAAATTTAAGCCCCGAAGATATTGCAAACATCAAAATGGGAAAAAACAGGTATGCTAAATTTTTCCATTGAAGATACTCCCGGTAATAGAACACTTCTAGACAATGAAAAAGTGTCTTATAAAACAGAAAATGGAAAACTCCATTTTGAAGGAAAGCAACAACTCTTAAATATATAACAGCCGAGAATACACCTGAAAATAAATCTAAATTAAAAGCCAACGAAATTGATTTCAAAGAAGAAGGTAAACGCATCAAAATTGATGGTATCAATGCTAGAAAACTAGCAATCGCAGCTATTACTGTAGTTTACCCAATCGCTGGGATTGCTATCTTACTCATTCCTAAACGACAAGAAATAAAAAATGATTTATCCTTTACTAAGGATGAAATAAAAGCCCTAAAAGCTGATAATGTCGTAGTAAAGACTAATTCAAAAGGAGAAAGAACATTGCACCAACGTGACAAAGATACTAATGAGATAGTATCAATAAAAGCAAAAGACATTCATATTCCCCAAAAACTTGGAGGAATAGAGCTTACTCCTATGCAGCAAGAAAATCTCAAAAATGGAAAAGAAATTACCATTGTAAACGAGGAACTAAACAAAGCTGCAAAAGTAAAACTAGATTTGAATGCCAGAAATGGATTATCAATCAAAGATGCAAATACTATAGAAATTAAAGCGACTGAAAAGAAAGAACAAACAATAGGGAAAGAAAGATATATATCTGATAAAGAAAGATTAGAGTTTGTAGCCCAAAAAGGAGCTAAAGGGATTGATGAAATTTTTAAAGATAAACCCACCGAAATGGCTGCCTTTTAGAGAAACATAAACTTTCTAAAGATTATGCTTCTTACAAGGAAGTAGAAAAAACATATTCCAGCTCTAGGGAAGCTACTAAACAAACTGTCGGAGAACAAATATCTACCCAGATGGATAAAATAGATAGTTCTATTAAAGCAACAGCGAAGCAAGAAGCATCTATTCTCGGATATGGTAGAACCTACGGGAAAAATAATGATACTCCAACAATGAAACTATAATATTATGCTAACATTTGACGATTATAAGGCTAAAATATCCATCATTCAAATACTTGAAGATTTAGGATATAAACAAGACATTAGCAAAGGAAAGGTTTCTCCTGTTTTTAAACTAGCAGACGGAGCAGGTAACAAGTTAGATGAAATCATCATCAAGAATCCCCATAGTGTGCAAGAACACTACTATGATAGGAATTATAAAGGTGGAGATTTAATTCAGTTCATCAAAATCATATTAATGACTTCCCACAATTCCAACATCAAAATACGTTTGTGCGAGTTAATATGATTTTAGGACATTACGCAAATGAGCCTTATAGTCCTAAATATGAAGCATTCAAAGCTGTAAAAACAGAAAACAGATCTTTTGATAGAGATAGATATAAAGAATTTTCTACTACACTCGCTGATTTAAGATTTCTCACACATGAAAGAAATATAAATCATCAAGTCGTAGAAAAGTTTCTCCCATTTATCACAAGGGTTAAAGACTTACAAGGAAACGGCAATTATTATAATATAGGTTTTCCCTATATTAATCCAACAGATAAAAACAACAAAATAACAAATTACGAATTAAGAAACTATGGATTCAAAGGAATGGCAACCGGAGGAGATAAAAGTAACTCGCTTTGGATTGCTGATTTTGCCCACACCCCAAATGGCAAAACATATATATTTTGCAGAATCCGCTTTAGATGCGATGAGTTTCTATCAACTCAATGCTAACAAAATCAAATTAGAAGAAAGTGTTTTTGGTAGTGTAGGAGGGTACATTTCAGTTAATCAAATAAAAACACTTTATTGCGATACCCACAAGCTAAAGTACATACCTGTTTTGATAATGATTTAAACGGTAATTTGTATGACATTAAAGTGTCTGGAATCATTAGTAATACAGAAATAACAATAAAAGAGAATAAAGATGATGTGCTGTTTAAGACTAAAGATAGGAATTTACTATTAACAAAAATGACGTTTCACTAGAAAGTTTTAGAGAAAAGAGCAAAATAATAGCTCCTATGATTTCTCATAAAGCAGAAAAAGCAAAAGATTTCAATGAAATTCTAATGAAACAACATGAACAAAAAAAAAGTATTAAGTTATGAATGATGGGACAAACACAGCTTCTGACGATATTATATTAAAGCCTAAATTCCGATATTGGCTAATGAAGAATTTCCTTTTAATCATATTAGTGATTTTCGTGCTCATTTTTAGTAAATATATAAGAGAACATGAATTATTAAAGTTTATCAGTGGAACGATATTAGTATTGTTGATATTTATAATCTTCTACAAATATATTTCAATGTTACTTTGTACAAGATGGATTATAACCAGAGAGCAAATAAAAATATATCAGGGAGTACTTTCAAAAAGGATTAACTACATAGAATTATATCGGATATATGATTATGAAGAAAAGCAAAGTTTTATCCAATCTTTAATAAATAACACTAATATCTATATCTATTCTGGCGATAAATCAACACCAGAACTACTGATGAATGGTCTTAAAGCCAATAGTGATATAATTCAAATCATTAGAAATAGGGTAGAGGAACAAAAAAGAAAAAGGAATATATGAATTTACAAACAGATAATATGAAAAGAGTACTTTTATTTTTTCCCTAATGTTGCTGTTGGGCAATATAAAAGGACTGGCACAATCTATCGTTATTGATCCAATGATGATTGGAACACTCGCTGTTTCCCATAAGCAGCAACAAGACGTACTGAAAGATATACAAAGTGAAGAAACCAAAATCCGTAACTTTCAAATTTTAATTCAACAAAAATGAGTCAAATTCAATCCTTACAGGAAAAGACATACAACTATCTCTCTACAGTTAATGCAGTTGTGAAAAATGGAAAGGATATTATTTATGCTTCAACCTTAGCTAGAGATATAGCAAAGTATCAATCCGAAGCAGCTAAATACGCCGTTGGAGACCCCAAGCTATTAACCATAATTGCAAAAACAGAGTATGAACTTATCAGTAGGAGTGTGGATTTAATGATATACATAAACAATATCGCATTGCAAGGCGGTGAAAAAAATCTTATGGATAATAAGCAAAGGATAGATTTATGTATTCATGTGGTGAATGAACTTAGACGAATGCGCGGGCTTGCATACGCTGTATGCCGACAGATGAAATCCGCTAAAAGGGCTGGAGTACTCAAAACGCTTGCACCCGGACAATTTAAATATGTAAATAGTGGAAAACAAAAAGTAGATAATATTTTAAACGGTATTAAATGGATTAGTAAAGGAGGCTATTAAATGGATAATGACACAATTAAAGATTTAGGCTTATGCCCTGTTTGTCAAAAAGGGCATATAATGAAAGGTAGCTTAGGATATTCCTGTAATTACTTCAAAAACATGAATGACAAGTGTACATTTAACATCTATCATTCATATTGGGAAAAGAGATTACGGAAGAAATAGCCACCCAATTAATAACAATAGGGAAAACAGATATCTTCCATGACTTCCATAATAAAAAAGGAGTTCCTTTTTCTGCATATTTAACTATCGAAAATGGAGTTGTCGTTCCTTCTTTCGTGAATGAAATATTAGAAACTCCATGCCCTGTATGTGGTAGAGAAATTGAAATTTTACTAAATGGATATGCTTGTAAAGGGTATTCGCAAAAAGATAAGGACAACAACAGAGTTTGCAACCTCTATATACCCAAAACTATTGCGCAAAGAGAAATACCATTAGAAGCAGCAGAAATGCTTGCCAGTGGTAAGAAAACACCTTTATGACTGGAGTGAAATCATGAGATTGCTATCAGTTTTCTTCACGGTTACTTTTAACAGAGAATGTAGATACAACCTTTGATAACACACTATGCACATGTCCTAAGTGTGGAGGAAACTTATATATAAACAAAAAGCCTATAATTGCTCCAATTATAGGGATGAATCCATAAAATGTGATTTTGTCATTTGGCGTGAAATGTCAGGACGTATTATAACTCCCGAAGAAGCAATAGAGCTTTGTGAAAAAAGAAACCCCAGTATTAACCGGGTTCCATGATAAAAAAGGGCAATCAATGGAAAGAAAACTTGTATTGAACGATGATTTTAAAGTAAAACTAATATGAAAGTAGAATTTATAATTTATAGTCCGAATTTTATAGAGAGGGGAATGAGTGTAAAGGCTGATTGGAATTTTCCGCACCTTCCAAGGGAAGGCGAAGAAATTTCAGCTCACATTATAATGTTTCAGAATGAATTTACCTATCAAAATTTATTGGAATATCTGACAGATGAAGCCAAAAGTGATTTTAATAAATTCAATGATGGCGAGAATGATTTAGAAGGAAATTTCCGAGCATGGATATATGATGTTATTCAATCCGTCAATCTCGTTGAATCAATACATTATAGACCAAATACGGAAGACTATACAGAAATAATTCCTGCAATTGTTTTAAGTGATTTAAGTAATTAAATATTATTGATATGCAAATGAATAAGACTGATTTAATCAAAATGGTTGCTGAAAAGGCAAATAAGCCAACAAAAGAAGTAGCAGAAATAATAGATAGTTTTTTCAAAGAATTATCTCAAAATCTAAGAGAAAAAGATGTTTCTATAAAAGATTTTGGCACTTTCAAGAAAATTATTCAGCCAGCTCGGATAGCTAGAAATCCGGCAACTGGAGAACCTGTAGAAGTTCCAGAAAAGGAAGTTGTTAAATTCAAGCCTTCCAAAAATGTACTTAATATGAAATGGCTATGATAGAAATAAACATCCATATTCCCATAGATGACGTGAATAATATTTCCATACCAATCCATTTGCCTGTAGTTCCAAGGGTTGGAGAAAAATTTATCTATCTGACAAACAAATAAATAATTTGATAGGTCTATTAGAAGAACAATATCCTCACAATCCACAAACAGAAGAATGGAAAGAATCAATAAGACGGTTCACCAATATTGAGGAAGTATCATATAATGCTGTAAATGGAACGATACATATTGAATTATCAACGATTTAATAGAAATGAACGCTGTAGCCATGCCATTTATTTATTGTATATTTGCACATCGAATTATCAACTATTTAAAGGAAACAATATGAAAAAGTATTTATCATTAGTAATGATTGGTTTAAGCCTTATGTTATCTGGATGCAGTAAAGACGATAACAACGACCCTGATACTCCACCTACAGGAGATACAGGAAAAGTACGTTATGAAGCCACTGTTAGTGATCCAGAAAATTTCAAACTCTTAGTACTCTATACCGTAGGAGTAGATTTTTCTTCTGAAAGCCCAGAAAAAGCAGCAAAAGAAATTGTTGTAGAAAGTCCATTTACATTTGAACAAGAAGCCAAACAAGGAACATATTTATGGCTATCTGCCTACCCTGTACCTAGAGATAAAGAAAACCTTGAAAATTTACAGTTACCAAAGAAAGTAGAAGTAAAAATGTTTATTGATGATAAGCTGCATAAGTCTGACAGTGGTGAAAATTATGCAGTGGTTCAATATATCTTCGGACAGGAAAAGTATCAGTAGAACTGATACCTTTTCCACCAGTACTGGAGAGAAACCGGGAAGGAATTTGATACCGTACTTTTCCGGGTTCTGCCCGGCATGGACGATAAGAGAACATTATTATGATACCAAAAAAAAAACAATACCACTCTTATGACATAAAAGAGTGGTATTTTCATTTGAATTAATAAGATGAAAGACCAAAAGATTATTACACAAATGTCTATTAGAAGACATTCCGGCTTTCGTAATATGCGGAACAGATATTTGTTCCGTCCAAACGATGGAAGCATATTACCAGATAGCAGTAGAAAAAGGTTGCAATAGCATTTTTTAGAAGACTTGAAATTAGCTATAGAAGATTTCAAGGCTTTTCAATGTGAGGAACCTGAAAAGTTAAAATACCCGATTAAGTCATGGAAGAAAGTAAAGAATTGCAAAGCTTTATGGATTCATGCAAGCATTCATTTATATAACAGTTTGCATAGAGATTCTACTATTTGTTCATTTTCCCTTTAGTGAAAATATTACACCTTTTTTATCAAAGTTGGCAAAAATACCTATCTATTCTAATATTCTTTATAGCAAGTTATTTACATTCTTTATTATAATGGTTACTTGTATTGGAACACGTTCAAAAAAGGATTTAGAATTAGACCCAACTAAACAAATCATTTTTCCTTTAATTTTTGGATTCATTATGTTCTTTGGAAGTGTATGCTTTCTTTTCTTTAAAGAAAAAGGAGAAAATGGTTTAGAATGGTATAATATAGCTTACATTATACTATCAATAATTGGAGCTATATTAATAAATTCAGCTCTAGATAACATTTCCAAACGTATTAAATCAAACTTTATGAAAGATAGATTTAATATAGAGAATGAAAGTTTTGAACAATCTAAAAACAAGGTAGAAACAGAATACTCTGTCAATATTCCGATGAAGTTTTTCTACAATAGAAAGTGGCATAATGGATGGCTGAATATATGTAACTGTTTTCGTGGAACTTTTGTAATAGGAACGCCCGGAAGTGGTAAATCTTTTTCTGTTATAAATTCTTTTATAAGACAGCATTCAGCTAAAGGATTTGCAGAAGTTGTTTACGACTTCAAATTTCCTGAACTTGCCAAAATTGCATATTATAATTATCAAAAGAATAAGCAATTAGGGAAAATACCAAATAATTTCAAGTTCAATGTCATTAATTTTTCTGATATTGAATATAGTAGAAGAATAAATCCATTGAAACGAGAATATATAGAAATCCTAGCAGATGCAACAGAAACTGCAGAAGCATTATATGAGAGTTTACAAAAAGGAGATAAAGGAAGCGGAGGTAATAGCGATTTTTTTAAAACATCAGCAGTAAACTTGTTAGCAGCTTCTATTTATTTTTGGTCTAGATACGAGAATGGCAAATATTCAGATTTACCGCATGTACTAGCTTTCCTTAATCAAGAATATGATGTACTATTTAAAGTTCTTTTTTCCGAACCTGAATTAAAGTCACTAGTTTCCCCATTTGAAGCTGCGTATAAATCAGGAGCAGTGGACCAATTAGAAGGACAGATGGCAAGTCTAAAAGTACAGTTATCAAGGCTGGCCACTAAAGAATCTTTTTGGGTATTTAGTGGCAATGATTTCAATTTAAAAGTATCAGATAAAACGGACCCAAGTTATCTCATCATAGCAAACAATCCTAAAACGCAAAGTATGAATAGTGCTTTAAATGCACTTATCATTAACCGATTAACTAGACTAGTCAATACAAAAGGTAACTATCCTACTTCAATCATAGTAGATGAATGTCCCACATTATATTTTTATCAACTCGCAACACTACTTTCTACTGCACGTAGTAATAAGGTTTCAATTTGTTTGGGGTTACAAGAACTACCGCAATTAGAAGAACAATACGGCAAAGCTACTGCAAAAACTATTACCTCAATTATAGGTAACACTCTATCCGGGCAAGCAAAAGCTCCTGAAACTCTAGATTGGCTACAAAAACTATTTGGAAAAGTTAAACAAGTAAAAGAAGGTGTTACCATCAGAAGAAACGAAACAACAATTAATATGAATGAACAAATGGATTTTGTTATCCCGGCATCCAAAATTTCTTCATTACAGGCTGGTACATTAGTTGGGCAAGTTGCATTAGATTTCGGACAAGAAGATAATTTTCCAACAGCAACGTACCATTGCAATACCAATTTAGATTTAAAAAATTAAAAAATAAGAATAATCCTATAAAGAACTGCCAAAAGTATATAACTTTGGAACAGCAGATAATAGAGAGAAATTACTGCAAAAGAACTTTAAGAGAATATACGACGAAGTAGAAACAGTAATAGAACAATATGTATAACATTACATTGCCAGTTTTAGGTACAAGGTTAAAACAAATCCGAGAGCATGTAGGATATTCCCAAGCTCAATTAGCTGAACAGCTAAACTGTAAACAAAATGCAATTTCAAATCTTGAATTAGGAAAAGGCGGCAGCCTAAAACTTTTATTTCAAGTGCTGAATTTTTATTCTAACTATGTTTTTATAGATTTAATATTCAGTGAAAAGTTTTATCTGATTTCTAATACAGAAGAAGATGAAGCACAAAAGCTAATTATAATTCTGTAATAATAGAAATCATTAGACAATCAGAAAAAACTATGAAAATGCTATGTCAAACGCTAAAAAGAGCTAGAAGCGAATCTTCAAAAGCCATCAATTTATTACAGCCATAATATATAATAAAATAAAAGAGAGTATAAATACTCTCTTTTATTTTTCAATATTACTTTAAAGAACCTGATACCTATTCTTTTGGGGTTCCGGCACTGATGGGCGAATATAGCATGATGAAATGATACCGAATTATCACACTCGATACGTTCTGTAGAACGACCTTTTGATACCAAATACAAAAAACAGTTGGAAGCCGGCCGCAAAAAAATTGATACCATAAAAGCAACAAAAAGAAAAGAAGCTTCTATCAACTAGGCTAATTCAAATCTTTTGTTTCATGTTTCACAAAACGACCCTTTTTCTGTACTAAAGAAAACGGTTCTTTTTTTGCTTAATCAAAGAACTTATGTCGCTACGGTGTTTAGTTAACCAATCTTCCAAAATAAACGAAACTAAAGATGAAATAGGTATTTTGGCTTTAGCTTTGAGCAACCCAAACACCTCTTTTACATCTGTATCAACATATAAAACTTCCTTGCAATTATAATTTTTTCCTTTAATGTACTCTAATAAGTCCGTCAAATCCATTTCACTAGAGCCATTAAAATTAAAAACTTCCGAAGAAGTTGTTTCCATTTCTACATGAAGTGGTTCTTTCTCCTCTTCAACTTCATATTTAGCTTCTTGAATAGGAGCTTCATTTATACTACTCCCATGCAATTCTTCACCTCTTATCATTTTAGCTATTTCCAGAACACTAGAAATACCTTCATTTTGCTTTTTCCTTAATTTATCAGCCATGTGCAAATATATACAATAAATAAATAACTTTATAACAAATATCTATTAAAAGAATATTTTATTTTATTGCTCCTTCTTGAATGATATAATCATAAGCATTCTTCACCTTATCAATACACTCATTACTAATTGTTAATGTATTTATACGTTCCATAGCAACAGAAGCTGGTATTTCATCTGTAACAAAACCAACTTGCTTAAGAATATCAACTACCTGTTCTTTTGTTTCATATCTTACCGCAGCTCTCATATTGTTAGGTAAAAAGAATATTTTGGCTTTTACATTTAAATACTGTAACACTTGGATAAAAAAACCTGTACTATCCATTGTAAATTTATCGTATTTAAATGGGCATATTATTATATCCGCAGCTTTAAGAATAGTTCCCAGAGCATCATCATCAATCTTACCAGGCAAATCTATTAATAGATTTCCTTGCTCAACCTTAGTAAAATCACTAATAATTTTAGCAACATTAGATATATCGGTTTGTATAACCTCATATTTAGGTTCATTATCATAGGTCGCAATATCTTCTTTTCTTCTATCCGATAATGAACGCTGAAAATCTAAATCCAATACTAGAACTTCTTTTCCTTTTTCTACTAGATAGTTGGCAAATTGTATGCAATTAGTCGTTTTACCACAACCGCCTTTCTGATTCCCAAATAATATTATCATATCTTATTATATTTATTAATTTTGTTGCTGTCCTCTTTTCTTTTTCCTATTAGGAGATTTATCTTGCTGTACATTTATATGCTGGCTAAGAATATCACAAATAGCATCAATCAGATTAAATCCCCTTGCCAGTTCTGAATCTTGTTCAACAGTTATTCTTTCCATCTTATCAAGAGTAACTAGAGTAATCCTATCTTTACTATAGCCATCTTTTATAATATTGATTCCTAAATCATCAGTACTTACGATTACTTTATTCTTTTTATCTATTAGATAAACTAAATTATCATCTTCAACAAAAAGAATTCCTTTTTCTCTTAATGTAGAATGTAAATCTGAACTATGAGCCAAATAACTATTTATCATATCAGAATAGACAGTATTTTTTTTATCCATATGCTCTTGAATCAAAATATCATCTTTTTTCACATGATAAATTCTACTTAACAACTCGGCTTCTTTAAGTGTAGCAACATTAAATTTATTTGCTTCATACACTCTGCTATTATATCTAAGTTCTTTCAACAGTTTTTTATCAAGAACCAATAAAGCCTTATCATCACCATTTATAAATATTGTGCCATTCATTGAAAACCTATAACCGTAATCTAACATTAATTTCTTGAAACTATCCATTGTATATTTTGTTCCATCTTTCAAAAGAAGATTAATTATACTATTACAGTGTTCAACTTTTGCTTGTTTATTAGGCTCTACTAAAAGTTCCTTCAAATCCATAACTTCCCCACCTTTCAAAACTCTCTTATTTCTATAATCAATTAATGTATATCCATAAGGTTTAGTATGTCCTTTTCCTGTATGAAAGACTAAATTTATACCAAACTTATCTTTCATCAAAGTTTGAAGTTCTGTATAGGAAAGTCCTTGCTTATATTTAAATAAAAGAGCTGTTATCTGTTTTCTTCTTTCTTCATCAGGTGTATATTGTTTAGCTTTATCTTTTATCTGCTCTAATTGAATTGAAGCGTGCTTTTCACCACCCTTATACAAAATTAATAATCCATCCTTTTCTCTTAATTTCCATCCTGATTGTTCAAGTAACAACTTATATTGCTGCACTGTAGAAAAGAAAACTCCATGTATTTTGAAATATTATCTTTAGCCTTCAAAGCTAAATCAACATTCATTATTTGATTTATGACTTTCTGTGAGCGCACAGCTTCCATATTATCTTTTACCTTCTGTCCGTTCTTCTGTACTCGTGTAGAAACAATATGTACATGATTATTTTCTGTATCAGAATGAAAATATATCATATAAGGATTATTTCCATAACCCATTTTATTTATATATTGCAAAGCTACATTTTTCAAATCCTCTGCCGAATATTCACGCCCCTTACATGAAATCACTGCATGAAATTGTTTTGCCTTGACCGCTGGATTAGTCCTACAGACAGATTCCATATAAGCTATATAATCCGACTTCTTCAAATTATCTGGATTCATAGCAAAATTTTCTGCAACAAGAAGTTCACTCTTGCCTTCCTCATTCTTTCGCTCATTATAATCAATACCAGCGAAAGAAGTTGCCGCTTTTAAAACTACTACTACCATATTTATAACTTCACACCGCAAATATACAAACAAATATTCAATAAAAGAATATTTCAATATAATTTATTCATATAATAAATATACAAATATTATATATTCATATATTATTTATATATATAATATTTTTCCCTAAAGTTTTTTGGTATCATAATAATGTTCTCTTATCGTCCATGCCGGGCAGAACCCGGAAAAGTACGGTATCAAATACCTTCCCAGTTTCTCTCCAGTGCAGGCAGAAAAGGTATCAATTAGATGGAATCCTTTTGCCGATGGGCGGTAGTTCCTGAATGGTGTCGGTGTCTTTTCTTTTATGATGCAGCCGTTTTCCTGTATTCAAGTATAGAGAGAAACGACACAAGGAACTTTAGGGAAAAGAAATAGTAACGCTGTCTTTATCACTAAAATTATATATATCAATATTATATATACATATATTATTTGATTGACATCAACTTACGCCAAGTAACATTCAATTTATCTTGCATAATTACATAGTCTGCCATTTTCTTTTCTACCTCATTAAGAACCTCTTGATTAACTTCTTCCTTATGAATATTTACATACCTAGCCAACTGATTTATATTATTTCCTATACGTTTCATTTCCAAACAAATTTCATCCATCGAACGAATAAATTCTTTAGGGTCAATAAGACCAACTCCTTTCCTAAAGACTCTCTGTCTAAAATAATCTGACATACATTTGCTAGATTTAGAAGCTTTAGTTAGTTCTTCATATTCTAAATTCGTTAAGCGAACTTTCACTATTCTATCTCTTTTATTTGCTTTCATACTATGATACTAAATAATATATGCCCCCAAGTTGCGAGGGGCTAAACTCCTGATTTATCAGGCAAGATTTGGTTTTGTGGACACAAAACACATCTTGCTATTAATTTCTACAAACGCAAATATATAAATTTCTAAACACCCTGCCAAACAAAAGGGAAAAGAATACAATTAGAAATGTTTTCTCTTCGTCCATGTCCGGGAGAACCGGGAAAAGTACGGTATCAAATACTTTCCCGGTTTCTCTCCAGTACTAGCAGAAAAGGTATCAATTAGATGAAATCCTTTTGCTGATGGGCGATAGTTCCTGAATGGTGTCGGTATCGTTTCTTTTATGATGCAGCCGTTTTCATGTATTCAGATATAGAGAGAAACGACACAAGGAACTTTAGGGAAAAGAAGATTTTTCGTGTTGCTCTTTCTGGAACTCTGGAAGTGGAGCGTGTTAATCACATATTATATATTGTTTGTTTATATATTATATATTGTTTGTTTATATATTATATATTCATGTATTATTTATATATATAATATGCTATTTTGTTTCTCTTCTTTTTCCCTAATGTTTTATGGTATCAATTTTTTGCGGCCGACTTCCAGCAGTTTTTTGTATTTGGTATCAAAAGGTCGCTCTGCAGAACCTATCGAGTGGGATAATTCGGTATCATTTCATCATGCTATATACGCCCATCAGTACCGGAACCAGAAAAAGGATGGTATCAATTCCTTTCCTTTTAGTATATCAAAAAGCATAGGGACAAAACCCAACTTTTAAAATATGCTTTTTTAGATAGGGACAAAAACCCAACTTTCGTTTGAGTAGTTATATCACATAGGACTTTTTTTTGTTAATGGATGTTCTTTTCCCTAAAGTTTGTGTTAAGAAAATAAGAAAAGTTCCTTTTCTATGGGTTTATGTAATAAGAAAAATTCCTTTTTTGTGTTAGGTAGGATTATCAAGTTTTATTTAATCAGCTAGTGATAGTAGTACCTTAAAATATTGATAGATAACTACTTAAAAATCAGCGCACAGAGATAAAAAGTTAGGGACAAAAACCCAACTTTCTAGGGACAAAACCCAACTTTCTAGGGACAAAACCCAACTTTCTAGGGACAAAACCCAACTTTTATACCCTTCATAGGGACAAAACCCAACTTTTATTCATTTTCTTTTTCTTCTCCTATTATTCCGGGAAGCGTTTCTACCTCTTTTAATAAAACCGCCAAACAATATTCGGCTTTATTTGAAATCTTATTCCAATTCTCTCTAATATATTCGCCTAAATAAAGCATCTTATTTAACACTGCTGCATGATTATTCAAGGTGATATGTGGAATAAACTGCTGTAAATGTTCGTCCTGCATTGCAAAATGCAACGTACAAAAGTTCGTTATCATCTTCTTTTGTCCTTTTAACAAATCTTCTTCCTTCTTTGATAATGCAGATTTAATAACCTTGAAATTAAGTTTATAGGGTTGGCTATCTCCTGAATTACGATAAACTTCTGCCATTTCAAACCAACAATCAGCCTGTTCAAACAAATCATCGTAAACAGGACGTATTACACGTTTATACAAATCTTTAAATTCGGGGTATTTATCCTCTAGTTTTAAGAATTTCCTAAATCTATCCACATAAATAGAAAAACCACCTTTTTCTTTCCATGAGCTAATCAACATATACATTCTAATTGTATATCTACTTTGTGCTCTTAAAGCTATTTCTTTTATATAACGTGTAAAACCTCTATCAACATTTATAAATACTTTAGCTACCTCTCTATCCATTTCTAAAGAGAAGCCTCTTGAATAAGGAGTTTTAGGAATATTAGCCTTTGTGAATAAACCTGTTATAGCCCAACTTTCCTCACCTGTTATCGGATCTTTAACGTCAAACTCTACAGGAATACTGATTAATTTACGAACCATACTTTTTACTTCTTTGTATTGGTCCGGACTAACACCCAAATCCCGGTAGGCAATATCTACTCTTATACGGTCTGAATATTCTTGAAATAAGGATAATTGCTCACATGGAATAGATGTACCATATTTATCTATATGCTGAATACTTAATTCTATGACATTCTGTAATTTTTCTATAACAGCAATTAAGATTCTAATCTGTACTGTCTTGAAATCACCAGCCATTAATGTAACCACATTAGGCTGTTTCAACCATGTGGGATTTTCAGGAAGTTCTACTGGAAGATTTGTACGAGGATGCCCTTTTCTAATTCTAACTATCTCACCGTCTATTTCCTCTTTTTCTTCTTTAACCGCACGTTTTCGAACTTTTATTTCTCTATTTACCATCGTTTTTATTTTGACTGATTAATACTCCAAAAAAAAGTAGAATGAAGAATATTAACATAAACTTGGCTATATAAAATAACCCTATGAGAATCATTCTAAAAATAGTAATGATAACTCCTAACAGATTTCTTATTATGTTCCTCCAATCCATTTTCCCTGTTTCTATAATTCCTGTCGCCAAAGCTCCGGCTGTACTATTGTATAACCAGCACTTTGCAAATATACTCTTTTAAATTCATCGGGCAACGAGCCTTCAAGGAATTGCTTTTTATGCCTTGATGCAGTTCGTCGGTCATATGGACTATTTTAGCCCAACCTCTTTTAAGGATTAATTCCTTAAAGCATTCATCTAATGTTTTTGCTTTATCTATCATAATCTTTTCGTAAAGAAATTATCGGATTTTTCAATCCTTTATACATTTCACAAGGAGTCCCAAACAATTCACATAAGATAAAATGTATAATTTTCTCTTCATCCAATAATGGATTTGACTTATCCTCTAGCTCCACAACTAATGTATATTGATAATTATAATTCTCAACAACAACTTCTTTTCATTAGAAACCTCATTGTAAATCTTTCTATATTTATGCCATAAAGATGTATTAAAAAGCTCTACAGTAAGATAATTATTTATCTGTTCTGTTGTATAGTCTTCTGACAAACGTTTCCCAGTAAGCCTATAAACAGCCTCTATTTTCGCTTTTTTCCCTACAAACTTTTTCTTTCCCATCATCTGACAAGAAGGAAGTTCATCCCTAGATATAAAAGGCTTCCAATCTGACATCTTACGATATACCTTATATTCAATAAACATTCTATCTATATTTTTATTATATGACACATTTAACACAATTCGATAAAATTATAGTCATTTATCGCCAATCTTATATTTACTCATAACTGTACTTGTTTTAAATCACACAAAAACATGAATTACTTTACCAAAAGTATCTTTCATGATTTTACAGGGACACGTACCTTGACGGTAATGTAAGCATGTTGTATTACATTCTTCGGTGCATACATGACCAATAACCGTAAACGGGACATCATTATCTATCAGTCCTCCTAATTCATCATTATCATTCATAACGAATATTTCACCACGAATTTCAATTGCTAAATATTTCCGTTTCATTTCTGTACTGTTATGGGTTAATCCTTTCAAGCCAATCACTAACGCATTTTTCCACTTCTGCATAGCTGGTAAACGTTCTTTTTTCAACAGTTACACAGTACCGCATTAATTCACCGCGAATAATTCCTGCATCATCCTTCCAAACATTTATAGCTCCATTATCTCCGGCAGAAGTACACGCATATCCCAGTTCGATGGTTGATTCAATGTCACTTGTATTATTGATACTATACGCATCAACCTTACGTCTTTTACTCCCGGAAGCCCATCTAACTGACAGATAGGCTTCTCTTTCTTTATGATTATATTTTTGTTCATTACTGTACTGTTTTACGTTAAACATGGGTAACTTCATCATCAAGGAATTTTACAACTTCTCTATCCATCATAAATGGAGTGATATTTTGCCTAATATTTGGTCTTTCAACCTCTTCAATCACATTATTTCCTATAATGAAATTCTTGTTGTAGCATACAAGATAAACAGTTTCTTCATCCGAAAATCGAAATATATCACCTGTAATAAGAGTCTTGAATGTTGTTGTCTTTGCCATGATTTAGCTCCTTTCTGTTTTGAATCAAAACCACCCGATACGAGTGATATTTCTATCCTTCTCATTCATCCACTGCTTATAAGAAGGATAATGTTTTTCCTCCAGTTTATCCATGAATGAGCTATTGGGAACTTTGCCTTTCAATTCCTCCCATAACTCCATTTGTTCATCGGTCATGTTCTCAATGTTAGTGATGACGTTCTCATACCCGTTGTCATACTTTTCATCGACACAAAATATTTTATCTGTATCTACGTATGAGGTTTTACGGTCATAATTCTCATACTTCACTACATTTGCACCCTTATTTATCTTTTTAAGGATGCTAATACCTAACTTTACAGAGTCTTTGTCTAATGCCATAATATTGTTCCTTTCTTTTGGATTTTGAATATTAATCTTCTTCAACGAAAGTGTTAGTCGTGTTTATCACACCAGCAGAATCAACACTCTTTCCATCGCGGATAAACACTTTCTCACGAATTAGCTCTTCATAGTCATACTGTGACATTCCGATGACACACACACGACCATCAATATACAATTTACATTTCATCAATTCAGTTCCTTCAACCGGACCGATAGCATCTATTTGCATTGTTCTTTTATTCATATCTTTGTTTTACGTTAATTACTAAATCATAAATTAATCCTTTCACATTTCTAATAATTGACTATTAATCTGTAGCTTTCTTCAATGCTTCAAAAGAAGACAAGTAATCATCAACAGCTTTATTTAACGCTGCATATTTATCTTTCCACGTTCTTATTTGCCGTTGTGTTTCAATATACCTATCATTCAAAGTTGCATAATTCTGAATAGCAAATCTAATAGCTTTAGCATCTGTTTTTTCACCAGATAATTTTTTTAGATTTTCTAACTCTGCACAGGCTGCATCGTCTAAGCGTAATGTAAACTCTTTTTTCATAAAAAAATGATTAATGAATTAATACTGAAAAATAGCCCTAACAGTTGGCTACGAAATGGATTTAAGAAGCAATGTTTCATAATTTTGTTTGCTGTTCTTTATACTGGCAGCCAAACCAGCTTTAAAGGTTTGTTTATCTCTTTATTTTCAATACTCAAAGATAGTGATTTTCTATAAATGTCGCAAATAATAGGACAATTATTTTAGTTAAAAATAGTTTTAGCCTTATAGATTGCCGAAGTTTTATTTTTCCCTAAAGTTTTGGTATCATAATAATGTTCTCTTATCGTCCATGTCCGGTAGAACCGGGAAAAGTACGGTATCAATTTCTTTCCCGGTTTCTCTCCAATGCTGGCAGAAAAGGTATCAATTAGATGCAATCCTTTTGCCGATGGGCGGTAGTTCCTGAATGGTGTCGGTGTCTTTTCTTTTATGATGCAGCCGTTTTCCTGTATTCAGGTATAGAGAGAAACGACACAAGGAACTTTAGGGAAAAGAAGATTTTTCGTGTTGCTCTTTCTGGAACTCTGGAAGTGGAGCGTGTTAATCACATATTATATATTGTTTGTTTATATATTATATATTCATATATTATTTATATATATAATATGATATTTTGTTCCTGTTCTTTTTCCCTAATGTTTTATGGTATCAATTTTTGCGTCCGGCTTCCGGCTACTTTTTGTATTTGGTATCAAAAGGTCGTTCTGCAGGGTGTGCCAGGAATGATAATTCGGTATCATTTCATCATGCCATGTTTGCCCATCAGTGCCGGAACTCCGAAAAGTACGGTATCAATTTCTTTCCCTATAGTTCTTATTGGGTTAGACTACAAGACGCATTAAAATGTATTCTCAAAGTGAGAATGTATTTTAATTTGCGTCATGTTTCCGCTTCTGCAATGCTTACTAAAGTGGAGTTACCTAAAAGGTAGTGGAACTTTACTAAGGATTGCAGAAGGGATAAAGAAACATACCTTAGAAGGGTGGGTGGGTTTACTGATAGCAAAACTATTGGAGCGTAACAAAGTGAAGCGATTAAGCCTTTGGTTCTTTTTGGCGTTTGAAAGAACTCCCCAATGAGGGGAAGGAACCTTTAAGCAACCTTTGTATTTTCTCTTCTTCAACTTCTTCCACATCTAGCCTTATATTTAGATGCTGGGCTATGAATTTACTACCTTTAATAGCATCTGCCAATACAGTAAATAAAAATTTAGGTTCTTCTTTTATTGCTTTGCACCATGATTTTAAATAAGCCGCATTTTCTTCTCTGACGGTTACAGAAATACCCAAATATACACCAGACAAAGCCGATATTAATTCTGCTACAAGTTCTTCACGCCCATAATTGAATTTATCATTTTCATAAAATCCTTTTCGATTTAGTCTATTTTTAACACCTGTACTATGTCCCATTTCATGTAATTCTGTACCATAAAAACTTTCTCCGTCCTTAAATTGGCTCTTTAAAGGTAAAGTAATGCTATCATTTGATATTGAATAAAACGCACTATCACTAGAAACCGTTTGAATAGGACATACCCAATTTTGATTCTTATTCATTTCATCAAGTATTGGATTTACATACATTTCTTTCTCTTCTTGTGGCTGTTCCTCTCCTGAAAATTTAGCCTTTAATATATCCCATCTATTGGGATATTTTTCCGCAAAGTTTGTTTGGTCTAAATTAAAAACTTGGAAATATTTTGTATAAGCTGCTAAACGGTATTCTTTTGTTCTTCTTCTGATAATTTGTTATATTCATCATATGAAATTTTTTCATTTGTCTGACGATGATAAGCACAAAATAATGTATAATAAACAGGAAAAGCAACAGCACCTTTTAGAACATTAATACCTTCGTTTCGTGCTTGATTGAATGTCAAAAAAACAGGAGTTTGATAATTATATTTTTCACACAAAAAATAAAGTAAAAAAGCGTTTCCACCACTATAAGTACGACCTGTTAAATTTTGTGGTAAAAAGTTCTGTTTAGAGTTGACTTTAGAGAACCAAGGTTTTTGCCAATTCATAGACAAACTTTCAATTTTTTCAACCATAAGGTTTACAAACTTCTCTGCATTTTTATCAAAAGTAGATTTCATAATTTTGTTTGCTGTTCTTTATACTGGCAGCCAAACCAGCTTTAAAAGTTTATTTATCTCTTTATTTTCAATACTCAAAGATAGTAATTTTCTATAAATGTCGCAAATAATAAGACAATTATCTTTGTTAAAAATAGTTTATAATTGGCTGGTTTTTAACGTATTATCTTTTCCCTAAAGTTTTATATATTTTGGGTGAGAGATAAGGTTTTATAAACGGAATATTCCCTTTAGGGAACATGAAGTCTATAAAACCGAATATCCAATGCCTTGCCTTTGTAGGTGCTTCATAGAAGCGGTGAAAAAAGCAAAGCATTGGATATACCTTAGAAGGGTGGGTGGGAAAATGCGTTAGGACTTGCAGCGGAAAGCCCACAGCGTAGCGAGGACTTGCAGCGAAAAGCCCGACCTGAAAGGTAACGCCCTATTTATTTCTTCTATTCATCAATCTTACTTTTTCATAACGTAAATACCTATACAAAGTAGCCTTACTTCCAATGTGTAAAATTCTACATATTTCATCTATAGAATAATCCCGATTTTCATATAAACGCTTTGCTGCTATAGCTTTTCTCTTTGCATCTTCCGATAACCCTATAGGTCGTCCCGTAAGTTTCCCTCGTTCTTTTGCAGCTTGTAATCCAGCCCTAGTTCGTTCTACTATTATTTCACGTTCATATTCAGCCAATGAAGCAAAAATTCCAAATTGACATCTTCCTAAAGCACTATTAGTATCAATACCATCAACTATGCTTTTGAATGCAACTTTTCTTTTCTGCAAACAATCAACTATATAAACTAAATCTTTCAAAGAACGTCCTAATCTATCTAGCTTCCAGATAACAAAAGTATCACCTTCTCGCAAATATGCAAGGGCTTTATCTAATTCGGGTCTATCCTTTACTCCTGATACTTTTTCCTCAAATATAAGTTTGCATCCGGCTTCTTTTAAAGCATCTAGCTGCAAATCTAAATTCTGTTCCCTCGTTGAAACACGAGCGTAGCCTATTATCTCCATTTTATTTAAATCCAAGTTTCATAAATTCAACTATTCGCAAAACTATTTTAAACTAGGGCTTTTTCCCCTGTTATTACTTCTAGTATTATTATAAATCAAAAGTACAGAAAAAGGGTCGATTAATGAAACTTTTAAATTTAAGAATATGAGTTATTCACAATTTATCATGGCTGTATTTGCCATTTATGTAGTTTACTACGCTGCAAACATCCTGTATGATGCTTTCCTAAAGCAAAGCAAAACCAATACAGGTGAAGAAGAAGAAATTATTTCAATAGGAGAGGAAGAAGAAATACCTCACAAAGTTGTAGATGAAGATTTTGAAACAGGCTCATACGAAAAAGAGGATGAAAAAAGAATCTGAACAGAATTATGTATCTGTAAATGAATCTATTGAAATGGAAGTTGAAACACAAGGTATTCCAATGGAACAACTTCTTGCTAAAGGGAAAAGCATGTTTTCACACGTAAATTTTAACAAATAAACAACTAATTTTTATTCAAATGAAAAAGTTTTTTTCAAAAATTGCTCAAAGAGCATTCGCTTTAGCCATTAGCATAATGGTAGTAACTAACACTTTTGCACAAGGTGCTGCGGGAATTGATGCGGCCAGCTCTGAACTTGCAACCTACATGGACCCCTAGGAAACATGATGATGATACTAGGAGGTATAATAGGATTAATTGGGGCAGTGCGAGTTTATTTAAAATGGAACTCTGGTGACCAAGATGTACAAAAGGCTGTTATGGGCTGGATGGGGTCATGTATCTTCCTCGTTGTATCAGGTGTTGTCGTAAAAGCATTCTTCGGAATCTAATATGTCAAAAGAGCATCTTAGTTACAATGTATATAAGGGGCTACAAAAGCCCCTTATTTTCAAAGGATTTAAAGGCAAGTTCATTTATATCGGTGGAGCTTGTATTATTAGTGCTTTACTTTTATGTGCTATTGTTTCTACTCTAGCTTCTTTCATGTGGGGAGGCATAACGCTTGTAATAGTTATGTTTGGAGGGTTAGGAATAACATCAAAATTACAAAGAAAAGGACTTCACAAGAAAGATAAACGAAAAGGCATATATATAGTATCACGCACTTTTGTAAGAGATAGAAAAAAATAAAGCTTATGAAAAAGAAAAGTGAATTTGAAGCTCCTTATATTGGTATTGAAACAATAGACAATACTCCTATATTTTATAACCGAAGGGGCGACTATTCTGTTATCATTAAATGTGAAAATCCTATAATACAGTATTCAGCAGATATGGATGCTTACTATGATTTTCACCACTTATTTACTAATATCCTCAAAGTATTAGGAACTGGATATACAATACAAAAACAGGATATTCTATGTAAAAATCATTTTACCACCCCAGAATAGGAAGAACGACTATTTATCAAATCGTTATTTTGAACATTTTAAAGGACGAATATATACTGATATTTCTACTTATCTTGTTATTACAGGAGAAGCAGAAAGGTCTAAATTCTTTTCTTTTGACCCTCGAAGGTTTGATACTTTTATTAGAAATATCACAAAAGTATTAGGACTATTCGCTAATAGAGGAATAAGAGCTAAACTATTAAATGAAAATGAAATAGAAATATATATAAAAGATTTCTATCTATCAATTTCAATCAGCAAACAGTAAGCCTAAAAATATCAAAGCAAGAGAAGAAAATCTTATAATTGGAGAAAAAACGTACAGTGCATTTCTCTTGTAGATATTGACGAAGTTAATTTTCCTTCTATTATAAAACCATATAAAGAGGTCAATATTGGGCTAAGATTTCCTGTTGACTTACTCTCTTTTTTGCATGATACACCAAGTATAGACACAATTATCTATAATCAAGTAATAAATATTCCAGACCAACGAAACGAAGCAAACAAATTAGAAGGCAAAAAAGAAAAAACATAAAGGAATGCCTGACCCTGCAAATGATTTATGTGTAAAAGACATAGAACGAGTGCAGTCGGATATTGCCAGAGAAGGGCAAATGCTTGTATATGCACATTATAATATCATTCTTGCTGGTCTTGATGATATTAGTAAGGCTATCAACTATGTTGAAACATCTCTTTTTGATTGTGGCATTATTATTAATAAACAATGCTTCAACCAATTAGAATTATTCGAATGTGCACTGCCAGGAAACGCAATCAACCTAAACAGTTATGACAAATTTCTAACAACTTCCGATGCTGCAATTTGTCTTTTGTTTAAGGAAAAATTACAAGTAACAGAAAACAGCCCTTTTCTTACTTATTTTACAGACAGACAAGGATTGCCTGTTGGAATAGATATGTCCGGGAAAGAAGGTGAGAAAAAATATACAAATAACTCCAACTTCTTTGTTTTAGGTCCAAGTGGTTCTGGTAAGTCTTTCTATGTCAACTCCAAAGTAAGACAATGGGTTTTAGATAACACTGATATTGTATTGGTAGATACAGGGCATAGTTATTCAGGAATGTGCGAATACTATCATGGCAAATACATTACTTATTCTGAAAGCAAGCCTATATCTATGAATCCTTTCCGAATTACTGAAGAAGAGTATAATGTAGAAAAGAAAAACTTTCTTAAATCATTAATTTTCCTGATATGGAAAGGTGCAAATGGTGAGGTCAAAAAGCAAGAAGAAGAAATTATGGATATTACCATAGAAAAATACTATTCATTCTACTTTCATCCTTTCAACGGCTATTCAGATGCAGAAAAAGAAGCCATACGTGAAAATTTGCTACTTGAATTTCAAGTCAACGCAGAAGAATTTGAAAACGAAAGGGAAAAAGAAGAACGTAAGATACTTTCTGAAAAAATAGATAAATTGCAACAATTGGTAGAAAAAGGAGAAGGTGGAGAAAAAAACTAACGCAGAAAGAGCGATACAAAACATTCTCATTGAAAAAGGCTTCACACGCCAAGAGCTTGATAATCCTGAAACCAGATTGCTTTCTGTCATAGAAAGACGCATCCAAAAGAAAGAAGATATACTGAAAGAAATAAAAGTTGAAAGTTTATCTTTTAACTCATTCTATGAATTTTCTCTACGCATTATACCTATCATTTGCAAAGAGAACAAGATTGATTTTGACATTACTAACTATAAGTTTCTACTAAAAAAATTCTACAAAGGAGGACAGTTAGAAAAAACTCTTAATGAAGATTTTGATACTTCCCTCTTTGAAGAACCCTTTATAGTTTTTGAAATTGATGCGATTAAAGATGACCCTGAACTATTCCCAATAGTTACCTTAATTATTATGGACGTTTTTATCCAAAAAATGCGATTAAAAAAGAACAGAAAGGCATTAATAATTGAAGAAGCTTGGAAGGCCATAGCCAGCCCTATGATGGCAGGATACATACTCTATTTGTATAAAACAGTACGCAAATTTTGGGGTATGGCAATGGTTGTTACTCAGGAACTGGAAGACATAATTAGTAATCCAGTAGTCAAAAACTCTATTATCAGCAACTCTGATATTATATGTCTGTTAGACCAAAGTAAATTTATAGACAAATATCAAGAAATCGCCAATCTTTTATCCTTAACGGAAGTAAATCAAAAACAAATATTTACTATCAATCAACTTCCCAATAAGGAAAATCGAAATCGGTTCAACGAAGTTTTTATAAAAAGAGGTAACTATGGTAATGTATTTGGAGTAGAGGTTTCTTTACACGAATATTTTACATTTACTACAGAAAGAATCGAGAAAGATGCTGTTGGATATTATCATATCATTTACGATAGTTTTCAAACAGGGTTGGATAATTTTATAATAGACCTAAAAGCTTCCAAATTAAAAAATACGGATTGGGTTTTACAAGTCAATAAGGTACTAGGGTATCACTCCGATGAAGGAAACTTAAAAGATATACTTAACATCATAGGGCAACAGCCATTATATAAGTATATCCCAGATAAATACAAATGGCTTACAAACCGTTAAAGATAAATGTCATGACAAAGATCCTATTTATTTTAGTGGTAGCATCCACTTTAACCCAATTTGCATATTCGCAAAAGGCAGTATTGGATATAACCTGCATGGAAACACTTATAGCTAATCATAAGGTGCAACATACTTCTTTCTCTAAAGTGAAAGATAATGAAACTCAAATAAGCCTTATACAAAAGCAAATCAGTGAAAAAATGGTTCAGATTGAATTTTTCCAAAGCAAATTTTACAATAGCCTAAAATCTGTAGAAGCCATCATAAAAACAGGAAAAGATATTATCTACTGCACTGATATTGCAGCAGATATTGGAAAATATCAAAAACAAATGGTTGAACTTGCTGTAGGTGACCCGGCTTTATTATTGGTGTCAGCAAAAACACAATTAGAATTAGTTAATCGTACTGCGGATTTGACACAATACATTTATCAGGTCGCCATTGTCGGGACTGATGTAAACCTTATGGATAATAAGCAAAGAATAGACTTGCTTAAGTATGTTATTAATGAACTAAGAAACATGAGAGGTATTGCATACTCTGTATGCCGACAAAATGAGAACAGCAAAAAGAAATGGAGTATTACAAACATTAGCTCCGGGAGTATTTAAATACAAAGACAATCGTTCAAAATTAGTTGATGATTTATTACAGAATTATAAAGTAAAACCTAAAAGATAATATGAAAAGAGTGCTTTTATTTTTTTCCCTAATGTTGATTATTGGTACTTCTAATGTCTTTTCCCAAATGCCAGTAAAGGATAAGGGAAAATGGAGTGTGCTTAATAACATGGAGTTTATGGATAGGGTACGGCTACAACCGGAATACTATCATTACTGGATATGGTATAAAAAAGTCTTAGGCATTAAAATTCCTTTAGTCGGTTTAGGATTACACGACAAATACGGGAAACAGGATAGGCGTAACTTTCAGCTACAAGAAGTTCCAATGATGGCAGTCGTAAAATATAATAAATCCGTAACCGAAAAAGAAGGCTCTAAAGTTGATACCATTTATAAACAGGAACTTTTCAAATTTGGCGATAAAACGATTGATTATCAGTACACTTTAACAAAGAATCGAAGAAATGATATTCTCAATGATATAAACAAAAAGCTCGTTGAATATTCTTCTACTAACGGTAATAAAGAACATATCAAAGTTATAACCGATGAAGTTACTAGAATAAAAAAGAACATAGAGATAATCCATGATTCACATATGAGTAACTCCAAAAAGAGAGAAGCCTATTTAGATTTTGATAAAGAGCTAATAGAGGTTCTTTCACTAATAACAAGATTGAATAATATAAATAAAACAATAATGAACCATGAATGAATTAATAGATCAATACTTATTTGAATTATTTGATGGACTAAGAGATAAGACAACTGTCCTATTTGGAGAGTTCATAGCAGATGCACAGGCATTAGCAGCAATCTTTATGTTACTATATTTTGGAGTGGAAAGTTTCAAAATGATGAGTGGGGACAAAAAATTAGAGATTATTCCATTATTGCGCCCATTCGCACTAGGATTAGTTCTTATGTTCTGGATTCCTTTTATTAACTTGATAAGTTATCCCGGAGAAGTACTTACAGCACAAAGTAAGGCAATGTTTACAAATCAGCTAGATGAAGTAGAGTTACTCTCTCGTAATAGGTATGCACTTATTGATAGCGTTGCTGTAGAATTATTACATACCTCAATTCTTGTTGAAAGAGCCGAAAATGAAGTTCAGGATAAAAAATGGTATGATTTTAGCATAGACTTTTCAGCTATTGGAGATAAGATAGCTGGATTATATGTGTATGTAGTCGCTAAGGCCAAAATGATAATGTTTAATATCATTGAATTTATTGTTGTTACGTTTTGGCAAGTATGTACCTATTTTGTCTTTTTCCTACAAATTATATTCACAGGAATACTAGTTATCCTTGGTCCACTAGCTTTTGCATTCTCTGTTTTACCAGCATTTCGGGATGCTTATATACAATGGATTGCTCGTTTTGTCAGTGTTAGTTTATATTCATGTATTGCATATATAGTACTATCAATTTCCTTAGTAGTAATGCAATATGGGATAGAAAGAGAAATTGAAATTTTAGAATATGCGCTTAGAAATGAAGCTGCATTTGTTATGTATGTCGGAATGACTTCCGGAGGTGTCAATAGCTTCCTTCTCACAGCATTACTTGGAGCATTTTCCATGCTTACAATACCTTTTGTTTCTACATGGATTGTAAGTACAACTGGAGTAGGGCAAGCGGTAGGAGGTATGGTTGGAGGAGCAGCAATTGCAACCAAAGCCATAGCAGCTCCGGCTACAGGTGGAGCAAGTGCAGCGATGTAAAAAAATTCATAAACTTTTAAACACACGTAATCATGATTATTAAAAACTTAGAAAATAAAATTAAACTAGCCGGAATTTTATCTATTGGCTGTTTTGCAACTAGTATAGTTATTTCCGGTATGGTACTAGCTTTTTGTTTCTCTTTAGTAAAAGCGGAAAGAAAGAAAATATATGTCTTGGATAATGATGTACCTGTATTAGTGAAACAAACAGGTACAGAAGTCAACTTGAAGTAGAATGTAAAAGCCACATAAATCTATTCCACACTTTATTTTTCACATTACCACCAGACGATGAATTTATAAAATACAACATGGAAAAAGCCATGTATCTAATTGATGATAGTGGATTAAAACAATATAACAACTTAAAAGAAAAAGGATATTTCAACACTATTTTAGCAAGTTCTGCAACTGTAACAATCATGACAGATAGTATTAAGATAGATATGAACAACCTATCTTTTAAATACTATGGCATCCAACGTATAGAACGAGAAACATCCATTCTAAAAGGCAACTTGTAACTACAGGAAATTAAGACAAATTCCACGTACTGAAAATAATCCTCATGGGCTTATTATCACAGATTGGAAAACGATACTCAATAAAGACCTAGATTATAAAGTAAAAAAGAATTTCTAATGAAACTGTTTAAACATAAAAAGAATGATAGAAAAGAAAAGATCAAGACTAAAGCCGAACAAGCTACAGTTATTCTTCTTACTAAAATATTTCAAAGATTCGGAGTTAATAACGCTTGTGAACGCTTATTAGCATGGGCAGACATACACCACAAAGTAATGTTTGGAATTACGATTTCATTTCTTTCTTTAGTTACATTTCTATCAATAGTAATGCGTCCATCGAGAAAAGCAATGCAAGTTTTCAACGAAGAAAAGAACAAAAGACAAATTAGCATTGACAGCCGCCTACAAAAAAAACAAATAGGAGTTGGCGATTTGTTAGAAGTAATTAAAATGCAAAATGAAATTAATGAACTAAGAAAGAATGGGAAATTAACTCCAGAAGACACTTTGCGAATAAAAGATTTATATAATAAATTAAATAAATAGCGTATGAAACAGATTGATATTAAAAGCCCAAGTACATCATTCCTATACTCATCCTACCTTTTATTCTAGGAATAGGATGGTTAATTAAGGATATGGTAAACTCTGCCCCAGCAGAGGAAACTACATTAGTAGAAACGGAAGAATTAAATCTTGATATTCCTGATGCTAATTTAGAAAGAGAGAGATAAAAAGTAAATTTGAATCACTTAAAGGAGCTTTCAAAAAATCTTCTGATTATTCATCCATACAAACCATAGATAAAGAAGAAGAAGTTAGTGAAATAGAAAGTTATGGTTCTCTTTACTCCAATGATGAAATAAGGCAAATTGACAGTTTAAATCAGGCTTCTAAAATCCGAGAAAAGGAATTGGAGCAACAAATCAAAGGGCTTCCTACTATAGATGAATCAAGTCAAACAGAAACAAGGAAAGCCCCTGAAAAATCCAAGATGCAAGAAGAAATGGAACTGTTTAAAATGCAAATGGCTTATATAGATTCATTGCAAAATCCACGTCCTAGAACACCTCAAAAAAAACAAGATGAAAAGCCAAAAGAAAAGGCTATAGAAGTTGTAAAAGCGAAAAATCCCGCAGAAGTATATTTCAATACTGTAGGGAAAGAACAAAAAACTTCACTAATCACAGCCATATTAGATGAAACTTTAAAAGTAACAGATGGCAGCCGAGTACGCATACGGCTTCTAGATGATATAATGATTAATGACGCTCTTTTAACTAAAGGAACTTACCTATATGGGAATGTATCTGGCTTTAAGGCTCAAAGAGTACACATTAATATTTCCTCTATAATGGTTGATGGTAAACAAATGAAAGTAGATTTATCTGTATATGATAATGACGGACAAGAAGGCTTCTTTGTTCCTTCATCAGCTTTTAGAGATTTAAGTAAAGATGTTGGGTCGCAAATAGGTAGCCAAACAATACAAATGAATAGTCAATCAGAAGGAGTAGAACAGTTTGCTTTAGGTGCTTTACAAGATGTTTACCGTAGTACAACCCAAGCTCTTTCTAAAAACATCAAAAAAAACAAAGCCAAATTAAAATATAATACACAAGTTTTTTTAGTAAATAACAAAGATAAAGAACAATAATATGAGAAAGATTTTTATTGCATTATGCACAATGGTTTCTGTTATTACAGGAAATGCACAGAACACCCCTATTGGAGAAAATATCGAGCTTGCAGGTGAGAACCCAGAAGAACTAAAGGTTATATACATCAACAAAGATGTTTCAACGCATTTTATAGCAATGGAAGATATAAAATACGTTGATATATCGGTCAATGATATTGTTGGCGATATTCCTACTGGTAACTCTCTTAGAATAAAGCCCACAAAAGAAGGAGCCAGTGGAGTTATCACCATTGTTACAGAAAGATTTTTTGTACAATATATGTTAGTATATAGTAGCGACTTAGCGAAAGCATACACTCGCTTTAATATCCCTTATGCTGATTTACGTAGCTATATGAATCCAGAAGTGAATTTAACCAAAGCACAAATGTATGATTACGCACATAGAATGTTTATTTCAAAAAATAAATTCTATGATGTTTCCAGCACAAGTAACCTAATGAAAATTGTGCTAAACAATATCTACACATTAGACAAGTATTTCTTTATTGATATTTCTATGATTAATAAAACAAAAATACGATATGATATAGACCAAATACGCTTTAAAATCGAAGATAAAAACAAACAAAGGCTACAAATTTTCAATCTATAGAAATACTTCCATTGATGCAAGTTAATAAGAATCTTGTTTTCAAGAAAAATTATCGGAATATTTTTGTATTTGAAAAATTTACTTTTCCAGACGAAAAAGTCCTTACCATAGAAATATCTGAAAAACAGATTTCAGGACGTACTATAACATTAAGAATTGATTATGCAGACATTCTTCATGCAGATGCTTTTACTGAATAAAATTTTACGATTATGAAAAGAATAGCATTTCTTGTTATCACCTTATTTTTTTCCCTAAAGTCAATGGCTGGTGATGGTGATAAGTTTTTAATATTTCAGGAGGTTGGCAATGGAAAAATACCGTCAATGCAGTTGTAGGGCTGGAGTTTGAAGGTAAATATCACAATGCTTATGAACTATATATTGATTTAGCTACAGCATATGATAAATGCCCGGTATGTAATAAGGTATGCTCTGATAGTTTCTGGAGCTATAAAACATTCGGCATAGGTGCAGCATATAAACCTACAATCTCACGAGGCAAAAACAGTAATTTAAGATGGCGGTTTGGAGCAGATTTAGGAGCTAACAGAAAAGGGTTTCAGGCTTCCATTGATATAGGTTTAGAATATAGCTATTCATTTAGAAATGGAATGCAAGTCTTTGTAATGCAAAAAAATGATTTTGTCTTTTGGACACGTGACCATTTCCGAAATGGATTATTAGTAGGTGTCAAATTTCCAATAAATAATTAAGTATGAAAAAAATATATATAATTCTATTATCCATTATAGGGGTAATATCATCATGTACAAAACACGAAGATATTATAGACACATCATTACAGCCGGGTAGTATCTTATGTAGTGATGGAAGTATAGTGCATCCTCACTTTTTCACCCAATGAAAAAGAAGCCATTGGAGTTGTATTTTGGTGTAATGATGGGAATAATCCTGATATAAAAGAAACCGCTTATGCCGTTTCATTAGAAGATTTAGAAGAAAATCCTTTAATAGATACAGACGAGGATATAGCTAATGTTTCGGAAGATGAAAACAGCTTTGATGGAGCAGCTAATACTGCCGCAATAATGAACTTTGCTATAAAAGATAGTTTAGCTTATCCAGCAGCTCAAAAGCTATAGAATACGCACCAAAAGGTGTTACAGGTTGGTTTATTGGCTCTATCGCACAAAACAAAGCAATCTCTAATAATCTTGAAAAGGTATATTCTTCTTTCTCAATCATTGGAGGAACGCACTTTGATGGTTGGTACTGGAGTTCTACAGAAGATGGAGCAGGAAAAGATACTCCTAAAGTGTTTGCACTAATTTCTTCATTAACAAAAGGAAGAGCAACCAGTACAAGCAAAAGAAATTCATTTAAAATCAGACCTATTATAGCAATAAGATAATCATGAAAAAGAAAATAATTATACTAGCAGCCTTCGTTGTTACATTTTTTACCGCATGTACTTCAACGCATATGATAACTTTCAGTAACGCTGAACTAAGCGACAAAGAAAAAGACATGATAGAAAATAATAGTAACTATTCAACCGCTTCAATAGTTGGTGGAAGTGCAAAATTAGTTAAAGAAGAAAGAGATAAAGCTATCCAAGAAAAGATAGAAGCTAGAAGAAATAAACTAAAAGCTATTGATGGCTTATCAATCTCCAGCTATAAAGATAAAAATGGAAAAGAACAGTTTAAAGCAACAGCTCAAAGTGAAATCCTATTCAAATTTGATTCATATGAATTAAATGAAGAAGCTCAAAAAATGCTTTCTGACTTATGTAATATCATTACTGAAATACCCAATACTAAGATTAAAATAATTGGGCATACTGACAATATAGGAGAAAAACAATACAATATCATACTTTCTAAAAATAGAGCAGCAGCAGTAGGAAATTACCTTAGAACCGCTGGTATAGAAACAAACAACATAACAGAAGATGGAAAAGGATATAGCGAACCCATTGCAGACAATACAAGTGAAGCTGGACGTGCTAAAAATAGGAGAGTAGAAATATTTATCACAAATGATGAATATTAAAAAGAGAGATTTCTATTAACAAAGACCGGGAGGTTAAACTCTCGGTCTTTGTTTTATAGTCTGGAAAGAAATTGATACCGTACTTTTCGGAGTTCCGGCACTGATGGGCAAACATGGCATGATGAAATGATACCGAATTATCATGCTCGATATGTTCTGAAGAACGCCTTTTTTGATACCAAATACAAAAAGCTGCCGGAAGCCGGACACAAAAAATTGATACCATAAAACTATAGGGAAAAAGAACAAAGAGAAAACACTATATATAAATAATATATGAATATATAATATATGAACCTATAAACATATAATATATGATTAATATACTCCACTTCCAGAAAGAGCAACACGAAGAATCTTCTTTTCCCTAAAGTTCTTTGTGTCGTTTCTCTCTATATCTGAATACAGAAAAACGGCTGCATCATAAAAGAAACGATACCGACACCATTCAGGAACTATCGCCCATCAGCAAAAGGATTGCATCTAATTGATACCTTTTCTGCCTGCACTGGAGAGAAACCGGGAAGGTATTTGATACCGTACTTTTCCGGGTTCTGCCCGGCATGGACGATAAGAGAACATTATTATGATACCAAAAACTTTAGGGAAAAATAAAACTTCGGCAGTCTATAAACCTAAAACTATTTTTAACAAAAATAATTGTCCTATTATTTGCGACATTTATAGAAAATCACTATCTTTGAGTATTGAAAATAAAGAGATAAACAAACCTTTAAAGCTGGTTTGGCTGCCAGTATAAAGAACAGCAAACAAAATTATGAATATCTTAAGATTTCTTTTAAGTAGCTTTTATGGGCTATGGGTGGAATTTTGTATTAGCAATCTATGCGAGTCTATTTGATTTTTATTTGCATTGCAATAGTAGGATTAACCATCTACTACAGAAAATCCATAATAAAAATGTACGCAGAAATCTTTAATGAGTTAGGAATTAATAAGTATGTTATACAAATTAAAAATCTAAAGAAATACAAAGAACCTATTTACAAACTAATCAATACAATAGGTCTATGATGATTGTTTTTTCTCTATCTTTGCTAAAGACATCAGCAAGATAGCTATATAAAATTAGAAAATAAATAGTTATGGAAACTAATCAAACATATCAAAATGAACTTGGTTCGGCTATGCTCCCATTTGTTATGAGAGAATTGGTTGATACAGTCATGAAAAGAAAAACGCTACCTTTAGAAGATGCGTTATACTATATATATTCTTCCAATTTGTACAAGGCATTATTGGACGAGAATACAAAACTATGGTATTCAAGTACATTATCACTTTATGAAGCATTAGAAAAAGAGAAAACAGAACAGAAGAAAGTACAAAAGGACAATCCAAAGATATTGCTTTTTCAAATGTTTTGTGCTGAAAATTACAGGAAACTAAAAATATAAGTGCTAAAGAAACTCTTTTGCTGTTTTCCAATCATGGCGTTTTTGAATTTCTATATGAAAATTTTGAAATGCTGCACACACAAGATACAGAGTATATATTAGATACTATAATAACTTATATCAATAAAAGGCATGAAACTATATCACGGCTCAACAGTTACCGTCAAATCCCTAATATACAGAAAGGGCGTAAAGCTACTGACTTTGGAAAAGGATTCTATACGACAACTAATTTTGAACAGGCTAAGAAGTGGGCAATACTCAAAAGAAATCGGGAACATGGTAAAAAAGCGGTCGTTTCAGTTTATGAAGTCCCCGATAATATTCTTGATAGAGAGTTTTCAGTCCTTCGATTTGATGGGGCTACAAAAGAGTGGCTGGAGTTTGTAGTTAATAACCGCAGAGGAAAAGGAAAAAACAGCTATGATTTAATAATGGGACCCGTTGCCAATGACCAGTTATATGCAACAATCCGGCTTTATGAACAAGGTGTTGTTACGGCTGATGCAGCGATTGAAATGCTAAAGACCCATAAGCTTTTTAACCAACTTTCATTTCATACAGTGAAAGTTATTCCATTATTAAAATTCACAGAATCTATTGAAGTATAAATCATAAAACTATAATGAACCATGAATAAAGAAATGAGCTTGGATGTTGCGCTCGACATTATCGGGACACTCCGCATGATGAAGATAGATGAAATACCAGAAGAGAAGGATGAAAACAGAAAAAATACTGCAAAAAGAACTTTCTGTTCTCAACACAGAAGAAAAAATAGCAAATGGATTGTTGCAGTTTGAAGTTTCTGAAAATGTGCGCTTATCAGTCATGGATAAGATACAAAACTATTACGCACCTAAATTGAAAGCATATTATGCAACGCTATGAAGTAGAAGCCATCTTTGAACAAAAAAGATGGCTTATTTGAGGACATCAATATATCATCACAAAAGCCTATTGCTATAATCTTAGGTGGACAACCAGCTTGCGGAAAAAGCACTCTTATAAATGTTGCAAAGAAAGACCATCCTAACTTAGATTTTCTCACTGTTAATGGTGACCTTTACAGACAGTTTCACCCCAATAAGGAACTAATAAAAGACCCTATTAAATACCCCATTGAAACCCAGATTTTTTCTAGCGTTTTTACAGAAAAACTAATAGAAGAAGCCATTAAACGGAAATGCAATATTATTATAGAAGGAACTATGAGAAATCCAGATGTACCTTTAAAGACAGCACAAAAATTTAAAGATGCAGGATTTAGAGTTGAAGCATATATTATTGCAGCCCCCAAGGAGTTTACCCAACTAGGACTTTACAACAGGTATCAAGAAGAAGTACTAAGTAAAGGACAAGGACGATTAGCCGATATTGATTCACATAACAAAGCCGTAAATGGACTAATGAAATCTGCAAATCAATTATACAGTGATAAGGCTGTAGATAAGATTTCTATCCACACCTACTTAGCGAAAGAAAGAATTAAAGATTTCAATCTAGTAAATGGTGAATGGAGTTGCAAAAGTATGCCATCTATTTTTATAGATGAAAGTCGTTCAAAACAGATGAAGAATAAAGAAATACTTAACACTAACATTCAAAGAGGAAAAGAGCTTATTGAATCCGTAACGAATCCTGAAGTAAAAAAAGGAATGAAAGAAGCTCTGTCACAACTTCAATCTTCACTAGAAAAAGTTCAAAGACAAGAAAAAGGATTAAAAAGGTTTCTTCTGATTCTTCCAAAAAGAGAGGACTGGCTTTTCCAATCCTCTTTTGAGAACTATTTGCGTCTTAGCTCATTATCTATTTGTTGTGAAATTTGTCCTTTAACAGTTCTGATTACCTCATTAATATAATCAAGAATTGGCTTTGGGTCTATTGTCTTATCTTTGTATTCCATTTGAAAATGTAAGTGTTCTCCTGTGCTGCGCCCGGTACTTCCACTAATTCCTATTGGTTGCCCAGCTTCAACAGCTTGTCTCGCATTTACAAGCACATTGTATAAATGCCCATAAATAGAGGTAAAATCACCATGGCGCACTTCTACATAATTTCCCAACCCTTTATTTTTTCCTGTTTTTACAACCATTCCTGGCATTATCGAATAAACATAGTCGTTGTTACCTTTAAGGTCTATCCCTCTATGATTTGCTATTTTTCCAGTAAATGGGTCTTTCCTTTTACCATAATGGGAAGTTATCACCATTGAATCAATGGGCAAAGATAAATACCTTCTTTGCTTCCAGTATGCAAGCCGTTCTGTAGTCAAAGCATCATTGACAACAACAGCCTTTTCTTTTTCTTCTATCAATTTATTTTCTGTCGTTGCTAATACTGGTTCCGCTTTAGGAATATCCTTTTTTCTGTAATACCGTATTAAACTGGCAGTAGCCATTCACTGAAAAAAACAATGAACAAGCAAAAAATACAGTTATTTTATTCTTCATATTGATATTTTTATTACTTTTGGGCAAAAATATACATTACATGGATAAAAAGCAAGCTATTTTTAATGAAAATGATATTCCATATAAAGAATTAGAACTAATAGGAATATCAAAAAAACAGATATGGTCTTTGGATAAGGCAAATATCACAGCTCTATTATCTGGAAAGAGAACCAGTTTACTAGACCTTTCTTTTCACGATAATAATGGAGAAGAAATAAGTATAAAAGGAAAAATAAGTTTGTACTGGAAAGACAGCAACAATGCTGGCGTTAAAATTCATCCAGTCAGACCAGAAATAATGAATGATATAAACCTTAAACCAAAGGAGTTAGAACGACTTCAAGATAACGAGATAATAACAAAAACTATTAACAATGAAAAATATCTCGTACAATTAGACCCTGAAACAAACGAATTGCTTAAAACAAAAATCAAAAGTATTTCAATACCTTCAAACATAAAAGGTGTTGAGCTGGATAAGCAACAAAAGGAAACTCTAAAATCAGGCAAGGAATTAATTTTGAATGTTGACAAAGAAAAAATTGCCATAAGATTAGATTTAAATAATCCAAGAGGAATAAAATTCCTAGACTTCGAGCAGCAACAGAAAATAGCTTATGACCGGCATAACCCACAAATTATAGGAACTATTCATACTGATAAAAACAGAAATGAATATATAGAATACATGAAAGGACAAAAAACAGCACTTGGAAATGAATCGCAATCTAAAGTAGAACATAAATTCAAATTATAAAATGGAAGAAAAGAAAAGTTTTGAAGCTCTGCAATATAGTTATGAAAATGCCGGACAATTCCGAGCCATAGCAGCAGTTCTTGGATATTCAGAAGAATATCGAAATGGTGATATTACCTTTTCCAAAGGTAATGAAACATACACTTACCCACTGAATACGCTTAAACTTGGCAATTTAGGAGATAATAGAGAATCCTTATTAGAGCAATCTAAAGAAAGAATAATCAGTTTCTTTGATAAAGAACAAGCTAGCAATAATTTCCAAGAATATAGCCAACATTTACGAGAAAACCACAATGTTGCAATTATAAAATGGGATGATATAAAAAAAGGTACTAATAAGAATGAAGGATATAAAGACGGATTTACAGTCATAGACCTTGAAAATAAAATTGCATATAAAGGAGAAGATCTTTACCGATATGCTTATGAACAAAACCAAACCCTAGATGGTAAAGGTTCATATGTTGATATAGACTGGAACAAGTTTAATGAAGTAGGAGTTAAACCGGAAAATTTAAGCCCCGAAGATATTGCAAACATCAAAAATGGGAAAAAAACAGGTATGCTAAATTTTTCCATTGAAGATACTCCCGGTAATAGAACACTTCTAGACAATGAAAAAGTGTCTTATAAAACAGAAAATGGAAAACTCCATTTTGAAGGGAAAGCAACAACTCTTAAATATATAACAGCCGAGAATACACCTGAAAATAAATCTAAATTAAAAGCCAACGAAATTGATTTCAAAGAAGAAGGTAAACGCATCAAAATTGATGGTATCAATGCTAGAAAACTAGCAATCGCAGCTATTACTGTAGTTTACCCAATCGCTGGGATTGCTATCTTACTCATTCCTAAACGACAAGAAATAAAAAATGATTTATCCTTTACTAAGGATGAAATAAAAGCCCTAAAAGCTGATAATGTCGTAGTAAAGACTAATTCAAAAGGAGAAAGAACATTGCACCAACGTGACAAAGATACTAATGAGATAGTATCAATAAAAGCAAAAGACATTCATATTCCCCAAAAACTTGGAGGAATAGAGCTTACTCCTATGCAGCAAGAAAATCTCAAAAATGGAAAAGAAATTACCATTGTAAACGAGGAACTAAACAAAGCTGCAAAAGTAAAACTAGATTTGAATGCCAGAAATGGATTATCAATCAAAGATGCAAATACTATAGAAATTAAAGCGACTGAAAAGAAAGAACAAACAATAGGGAAAGAAAGATATATATCTGATAAAGAAAGATTAGAGTTTGTAGCCCAAAAAGGAGCTAAAGGGATTGATGAAATTTTTAAAGATAAACCCACCGAAATGGCTGCCTTTTAGAGAAACATAAACTTTCTAAAGATTATGCTTCTTACAAGGAAGTAGAAAAACATATTCCAGCTCTAGGGAAGCTACTAAACAAACTGTCGGAGAACAAATATCTACCCAGATGGATAAAATAGATAGTTCTATTAAAGCAACAGCGAAGCAAGAAGCATCTATTCTCGGATATGGTAGAACCTACGGGAAAAATAATGATACTCCAACAATGAAACTATAATATTATGCTAACATTTGACGATTATAAGGCTAAAATATCCATCATTCAAATACTTGAAGATTTAGGATATAAACAAGACATTAGCAAAGGAAAGGTTTCTCCTGTTTTTAAACTAGCAGACGGAGCAGGTAACAAGTTAGATGAAATCATCATCAAGAATCCCCATAGTGTGCAAGAACACTACTATGATAGGAATTATAAAGGTGGAGATTTAATTCAGTTCATCAAAAATCATATTAATGACTTCCCACAATTCCAACATCAAAATACGTTTGTGCGAGTTAATATGATTTTAGGACATTACGCAAATGAGCCTTATAGTCCTAAATATGAAGCATTCAAAGCTGTAAAAACAGAAAACAGATCTTTTGATAGAGATAGATATAAAGAATTTTCTACTACACTCGCTGATTTAAGATTTCTCACACATGAAAGAAATATAAATCATCAAGTCGTAGAAAAGTTTCTCCCATTTATCACAAGGGTTAAAGACTTACAAGGAAACGGCAATTATTATAATATAGGTTTTCCTATATTAATCCAACAGATAAAAACAACAAAATAACAAATTACGAATTAAGAAACTATGGATTCAAAGGAATGGCAACCGGAGGAGATAAAAGTAACTCGCTTTGGATTGCTGATTTTGCCCACACCCCAAATGGCAAAACATATATATTTTGCAGAATCCGCTTTAGATGCGATGAGTTTCTATCAACTCAATGCTAACAAAATCAAATTAGAAGAAAGTGTTTTTGGTAGTGTAGGAGGGTACATTTCAGTTAATCAAATAAAAAACACTTTATTGCGATACCCACAAGCTAAAGTACATACCTGTTTTGATAATGATTTAAACGGTAATTTGTATGACATTAAAGTGTCTGGAATCATTAGTAATACAGAAATAACAATAAAAGAGAATAAAGATGATGTGCTGTTTAAGACTAAAGATAGGGAATTTACTATTAACAAAAATGACGTTTCACTAGAAAGTTTTAGAGAAAAGAGCAAAATAATAGCTCCTATGATTTCTCATAAAGCAGAAAAAGCAAAAGATTTCAATGAAATTCTAATGAAACAACATGAACAAAAAAAAAGTATTAAGTTATGAATGATGGGACAAACACAGCTTCTGACGATATTATATTAAAGCCTAAATTCCGATATTGGCTAATGAAGAATTTCCTTTTAATCATATTAGTGATTTTCGTGCTCATTTTAGTAAATATATAAGAGAACATGAATTATTAAAGTTTATCAGTGGAACGATATTAGTATTGTTGATATTTATAATCTTCTACAAATATATTTCAATGTTACTTTGTACAAGATGGATTATAACCAGAGAGCAAATAAAAATATATCAGGGAGTACTTTCAAAAAGGATTAACTACATAGAATTATATCGGATATATGATTATGAAGAAAAGCAAAGTTTTATCCAATCTTTAATAAATAACACTAATATCTATATCTATTCTGGCGATAAATCAACACCAGAACTACTGATGAATGGTCTTAAAGCCAATAGTGATATAATTCAAATCATTAGAAATAGGGTAGAGGAACAAAAAAAGAAAAAAGGAATATATGAATTTACAAACAGATAATATGAAAAGAGTACTTTTATTTTTTTCCCTAATGTTGCTGTTGGGCAATATAAAAGGACTGGCACAATCTATCGTTATTGATCCAATGATGATTGGAACACTCGCTGTTTCCCATAAGCAGCAACAAGACGTACTGAAAGATATACAAAGTGAAGAAACCAAAATCCGTAACTTTCAAATTTTAATTCAACAAAAATGAGTCAAATTCAATCCTTACAGGAAAAGACATACAACTATCTCTCTACAGTTAATGCAGTTGTGAAAAATGGAAAGGATATTATTTATGCTTCAACCTTAGCTAGAGATATAGCAAAGTATCAATCCGAAGCAGCTAAATACGCCGTTGGAGACCCCAAGCTATTAACCATAATTGCAAAAACAGAGTATGAACTTATCAGTAGGAGTGTGGATTTAATGATATACATAAACAATATCGCATTGCAAGGCGGTGAAAAAAATCTTATGGATAATAAGCAAAGGATAGATTTATGTATTCATGTGGTGAATGAACTTAGACGAATGCGCGGGCTTGCATACGCTGTATGCCGACAGATGAAATCCGCTAAAAGGGCTGGAGTACTCAAAACGCTTGCACCCGGACAATTTAAATATGTAAATAGTGGAAAACAAAAAGTAGATAATATTTTAAACGGTATTAAATGGATTAGTAAAGGAGGCTATTAAATGGATAATGACACAATTAAAGATTTAGGCTTATGCCCTGTTTGTCAAAAAGGGCATATAATGAAAGGTAGCTTAGGATATTCCTGTAATTACTTCAAAAACATGAATGACAAGTGTACATTTAACATCTATCATTCATATTGGGGAAAAGAGATTACGGAAGAAATAGCCACCCAATTAATAACAATAGGGAAAACAGATATCTTCCATGACTTCCATAATAAAAAAAGGAGTTCCTTTTTCTGCATATTTAACTATCGAAAATGGAGTTGTCGTTCCTTCTTTCGTGAATGAAATATTAGAAACTCCATGCCCTGTATGTGGTAGAGAAATTGAAATTTTACTAAATGGATATGCTTGTAAAGGGTATTCGCAAAAAGATAAGGACAACAACAGAGTTTGCAACCTCTATATACCCAAAACTATTGCGCAAAGAGAAATACCATTAGAAGCAGCAGAAATGCTTGCCAGTGGTAAGAAAACACCTTTTATGACTGGATTTAAATCAAGAGAAGGCTATGAGTTTTCTTCACGGTTAGTTTTAACAGAGAATTTAGATACAACCTTTGATAACACACTATGCACATGTCCTAAGTGTGGAGGAAACTTATATATAAACAAAAAAGCCTATAATTGCTCCAATTATAGGGATGAATCCATAAAATGTGATTTTGTCATTTGGCGTGAAATGTCAGGACGTATTATAACTCCCGAAGAAGCAATAGAGCTTTGTGAGAAAAAGAAACCCCAGTATTAACCGGGTTCCATGATAAAAAAGGGCAATCAATGGAAAGAAAACTTGTATTGAACGATGATTTTAAAGTAAAACTAATATGAAAGTAGAATTTATAATTTATAGTCCGAATTTTATAGAGAGGGGAATGAGTGTAAAGGCTGATTGGAATTTTCCGCACCTTCCAAGGGAAGGCGAAGAAATTTCAGCTCACATTATAATGTTTCAGAATGAATTTACCTATCAAAATTTATTGGAATATCTGACAGATGAAGCCAAAAGTGATTTTAATAAATTCAATGATGGCGAGAATGATTTAGAAGGAAATTTCCGAGCATGGATATATGATGTTATTCAATCCGTCAATCTCGTTGAATCAATACATTATAGACCAAATACGGAAGACTATACAGAAATAATTCCTGCAATTGTTTTAAGTGATTTAAGTAATTAAATATTATTGATATGCAAATGAATAAGACTGATTTAATCAAAATGGTTGCTGAAAAGGCAAATAAGCCAACAAAAGAAGTAGCAGAAATAATAGATAGTTTTTTCAAAGAATTATCTCAAAATCTAAGAGAAAAAGATGTTTCTATAAAAGATTTTGGCACTTTCAAGAAAATTATTCAGCCAGCTCGGATAGCTAGAAATCCGGCAACTGGAGAACCTGTAGAAGTTCCAGAAAAGGAAGTTGTTAAATTCAAGCCTTCCAAAATGTACTTAATATGAAATGGCTATGATAGAAATAAACATCCATATTCCCATAGATGACGTGAATAATATTTCCATACCAATCCATTTGCCTGTAGTTCCAAGGGTTGGAGAAAAATTTATCTATCTGACAAACAAATAAATAATTTGATAGGTCTATTAGAAGAACAATATCCTCACAATCCACAAACAGAAGAATGGAAAGAATCAATAAGACGGTTCACCAATATTGAGGAAGTATCATATAATGCTGTAAATGGAACGATACATATTGAATTATCAACGATTTAATAGAAATGAACGCTGTAGCCATGCCATTTATTTATTGTATATTTGCACATCGAATTATCAACTATTTAAAGGAAACAATATGAAAAAGTATTTATCATTAGTAATGATTGGTTTAAGCCTTATGTTATCTGGATGCAGTAAAGACGATAACAACGACCCTGATACTCCACCTACAGGAGATACAGGAAAAGTACGTTATGAAGCCACTGTTAGTGATCCAGAAAATTTCAAACTCTTAGTACTCTATACCGTAGGAGTAGATTTTTCTTCTGAAAGCCCAGAAAAAGCAGCAAAAGAAATTGTTGTAGAAAGTCCATTTACATTTGAACAAGAAGCCAAACAAGGAACATATTTATGGCTATCTGCCTACCCTGTACCTAGAGATAAAGAAAACCTTGAAAATTTACAGTTACCAAAGAAAGTAGAAGTAAAAATGTTTATTGATGATAAGCTGCATAAGTCTGACAGTGGTGAAAATTATGCAGTGGTTCAATATATCTTCGGACAGGAAAAGTATCAGTAGAACTGATACCTTTTCCACCAGTACTGGAGAGAAACCGGGAAGGAATTTGATACCGTACTTTTCCGGGTTCTGCCCGGCATGGACGATAAGAGAACATTATTATGATACCAAAAATAAAAAACAATACCACTCTTATGACATAAAAGAGTGGTATTTTCATTTGAATTAATAAGATGAAAGACCAAAAGATTATTACACAAATGTCTATTAGAAGACATTCCGGCTTTCGTAATATGCGGAACAGATATTTGTTCCGTCCAAACGATGGAAGCATATTACCAGATAGCAGTAGAAAAAGGTTGCAATAGCATTTTTTAGAAGACTTGAAATTAGCTATAGAAGATTTCAAGGCTTTTCAATGTGAGGAACCTGAAAAGTTAAAATACCCGATTAAGTCATGGAAGAAAGTAAAGAATTGCAAAGCTTTATGGATTCATGCAAGCATTCATTTATATAACAGTTTGCATAGAGATTCTACTATTTGTTCATTTTCCCTTTAGTGAAAATATTACACCTTTTTATCAAAGTTGGCAAAAATACCTATCTATTCTAATATTCTTTATAGCAAGTTATTTACATTCTTTATTATAATGGTTACTTGTATTGGAACACGTTCAAAAAGGATTTAGAATTAGACCCAACTAAACAAATCATTTTTCCTTTAATTTTGGATTCATTATGTTCTTTGGAAGTGTATGCTTTCTTTTCTTTAAAGAAAAAGGAGAAAATGGTTTAGAATGGTATAATATAGCTTACATTATACTATCAATAATTGGAGCTATATTAATAAATTCAGCTCTAGATAACATTTCCAAACGTATTAAATCAAACTTTATGAAAGATAGATTTAATATAGAGAATGAAAGTTTTGAACAATCTAAAAACAAGGTAGAAACAGAATACTCTGTCAATATTCCGATGAAGTTTTTCTACAATAGAAAGTGGCATAATGGATGGCTGAATATATGTAACTGTTTTCGTGGAACTTTTGTAATAGGAACGCCCGGAAGTGGTAAATCTTTTTCTGTTATAAATTCTTTTATAAGACAGCATTCAGCTAAAGGATTTGCAGAAGTTGTTTACGACTTCAAATTTCCTGAACTTGCCAAAATTGCATATTATAATTATCAAAAGAATAAGCAATTAGGGAAAATACCAAATAATTTCAAGTTCAATGTCATTAATTTTTCTGATATTGAATATAGTAGAAGAATAAATCCATTGAAACGAGAATATATAGAAATCCTAGCAGATGCAACAGAAACTGCAGAAGCATTATATGAGAGTTTACAAAAAGGAGATAAAGGAAGCGGAGGTAATAGCGATTTTTTTAAAACATCAGCAGTAAACTTGTTAGCAGCTTCTATTTATTTTTGGTCTAGATACGAGAATGGCAAATATTCAGATTTACCGCATGTACTAGCTTTCCTTAATCAAGAATATGATGTACTATTTAAAGTTCTTTTTTCCGAACCTGAATTAAAGTCACTAGTTTCCCCATTTGAAGCTGCGTATAAATCAGGAGCAGTGGACCAATTAGAAGGACAGATGGCAAGTCTAAAAGTACAGTTATCAAGGCTGGCCACTAAAGAATCTTTTTGGGTATTTAGTGGCAATGATTTCAATTTAAAAGTATCAGATAAAACGGACCCAAGTTATCTCATCATAGCAAACAATCCTAAAACGCAAAGTATGAATAGTGCTTTAAATGCACTTATCATTAACCGATTAACTAGACTAGTCAATACAAAAGGTAACTATCCTACTTCAATCATAGTAGATGAATGTCCCACATTATATTTTTATCAACTCGCAACACTACTTTCTACTGCACGTAGTAATAAGGTTTCAATTTGTTTGGGGTTACAAGAACTACCGCAATTAGAAGAACAATACGGCAAAGCTACTGCAAAAACTATTACCTCAATTATAGGTAACACTCTATCCGGGCAAGCAAAAGCTCCTGAAACTCTAGATTGGCTACAAAAACTATTTGGAAAAGTTAAACAAGTAAAAGAAGGTGTTACCATCAGAAGAAACGAAACAACAATTAATATGAATGAACAAATGGATTTTGTTATCCCGGCATCCAAAATTTCTTCATTACAGGCTGGTACATTAGTTGGGCAAGTTGCATTAGATTTCGGACAAGAAGATAATTTTCCAACAGCAACGTACCATTGCAAAACCAATTTAGATTTAAAAAATTAAGAAAGAAGAAGAAGCCTATAAAGAACTGCCAAAAGTATATAACTTTGGAACAGCAGATAATAGAGAGAAATTACTGCAAAAGAACTTTAAGAGAATATACGACGAAGTAGAAACAGTAATAGAACAATATGTATAACATTACATTGCCAGTTTTAGGTACAAGGTTAAAACAAATCCGAGAGCATGTAGGATATTCCCAAGCTCAATTAGCTGAACAGCTAAACTGTAAACAAAATGCAATTTCAAATCTTGAATTAGGAAAAGGCGGCAGCCTAAAACTTTTATTTCAAGTGCTGAATTTTTATTCTAACTATGTTTTTATAGATTTAATATTCAGTGAAAAGTTTTATCTGATTTCTAATACAGAAGAAGATGAAGCACAAAAGCTAATTATAATTCTGTAATAATAGAAATCATTAGACAATCAGAAAAAACTATGAAAATGCTATGTCAAACGCTAAAAAGAGCTAGAAGCGAATCTTCAAAAAGCCATCAATTTATTACAGCCATAATATATAATAAAATAAAAGAGAGTATAAATACTCTCTTTTATTTTTCAATATTACTTTAAAGAACCTGATACCTATTCTTTTGGGGTTCCGGCACTGATGGGCGAATATAGCATGATGAAATGATACCGAATTATCACACTCGATACGTTCTGTAGAACGACCTTTTGATACCAAATACAAAAACAGTTGGAAGCCGGCCGCAAAAATTGATACCATAAAAGCAACAAAAGAAAAGAAGCTTCTATCAACTAGGCTAATTCAAATCTTTTGTTTCATGTTTCACAAAACGACCCTTTTCTGTACTAAAGAAAACGGTTCTTTTTTGCTTAATCAAAGAACTTATGTCGCTACGGTGTTTAGTTAACCAATCTTCCAAAATAAACGAAACTAAAGATGAAATAGGTATTTTGGCTTTAGCTTTGAGCAACCCAAACACCTCTTTTACATCTGTATCAACATATAAAACTTCCTTGCAATTATAATTTTTCCTTTAATGTACTCTAATAAGTCCGTCAAATCCATTTCACTAGAGCCATTAAAATTAAAAACTTCCGAAGAAGTTGTTTCCATTTCTACATGAAGTGGTTCTTTCTCCTCTTCAACTTCATATTTAGCTTCTTGAATAGGAGCTTCATTTATACTACTCCCATGCAATTCTTCACCTCTTATCATTTTAGCTATTTCCAGAACACTAGAAATACCTTCATTTTGCTTTTTCCTTAATTTATCAGCCATGTGCAAATATATACAATAAATAAATAACTTTATAACAAATATCTATTAAAAGAATATTTTATTTTATTGCTCCTTCTTGAATGATATAATCATAAGCATTCTTCACCTTATCAATACACTCATTACTAATTGTTAATGTATTTATACGTTCCATAGCAACAGAAGCTGGTATTTCATCTGTAACAAAACCAACTTGCTTAAGAATATCAACTACCTGTTCTTTTGTTTCATATCTTACCGCAGCTCTCATATTGTTAGGTAAAAAGAATATTTTGGCTTTTACATTTAAATACTGTAACACTTGGATAAAAAAACCTGTACTATCCATTGTAAATTTATCGTATTTAAATGGGCATATTATTATATCCGCAGCTTTAAGAATAGTTCCCAGAGCATCATCATCAATCTTACCAGGCAAATCTATTAATAGATTTCCTTGCTCAACCTTAGTAAAATCACTAATAATTTTAGCAACATTAGATATATCGGTTTGTATAACCTCATATTTAGGTTCATTATCATAGGTCGCAATATCTTCTTTTCTTCTATCCGATAATGAACGCTGAAAATCTAAATCCAATACTAGAACTTCTTTTCCTTTTTCTACTAGATAGTTGGCAAATTGTATGCAATTAGTCGTTTTACCACAACCGCCTTTCTGATTCCCAAATAATATTATCATATCTTATTATATTTATTAATTTTGTTGCTGTCCTCTTTTCTTTTTCCTATTAGGAGATTTATCTTGCTGTACATTTATATGCTGGCTAAGAATATCACAAATAGCATCAATCAGATTAAATCCCCTTGCCAGTTCTGAATCTTGTTCAACAGTTATTCTTTCCATCTTATCAAGAGTAACTAGAGTAATCCTATCTTTACTATAGCCATCTTTTATAATATTGATTCCTAAATCATCAGTACTTACGATTACTTTATTCTTTTATCTATTAGATAAACTAAATTATCATCTTCAACAAAAAGAATTCCTTTTCTCTTAATGTAGAATGTAAATCTGAACTATGAGCCAAATAACTATTTATCATATCAGAATAGACAGTATTTTTTTTATCCATATGCTCTTGAATCAAAATATCATCTTTTTTCACATGATAAATTCTACTTAACAACTCGGCTTCTTTAAGTGTAGCAACATTAAATTTATTTGCTTCATACACTCTGCTATTATATCTAAGTTCTTTCAACAGTTTTTTATCAAGAACCAATAAAGCCTTATCATCACCATTTATAAATATTGTGCCATTCATTGAAAACCTATAACCGTAATCTAACATTAATTTCTTGAAACTATCCATTGTATATTTTGTTCCATCTTTCAAAAGAAGATTAATTATACTATTACAGTGTTCAACTTTTGCTTGTTTATTAGGCTCTACTAAAAGTTCCTTCAAATCCATAACTTCCCACCTTTCAAAACTCTCTTATTTCTATAATCAATTAATGTATATCCATAAGGTTTAGTATGTCCTTTTCCTGTATGAAAGACTAAATTTATACCAAACTTATCTTTCATCAAAGTTTGAAGTTCTGTATAGGAAAGTCCTTGCTTATATTTAAATAAAAGAGCTGTTATCTGTTTTCTTCTTTCTTCATCAGGTGTATATTGTTTAGCTTTATCTTTTATCTGCTCTAATTGAATTGAAGCGTGCTTTTCACCACCCTTATACAAAATTAATAATCCATCCTTTTCTCTTAATTTCCATCCTGATTGTTCAAGTAACAACTTATATTGCTGCACTGTAGAAAAGAAAACTCCATGTATTTTGAAATATTATCTTTAGCCTTCAAAGCTAAATCAACATTCATTATTTGATTTATGACTTTCTGTGAGCGCACAGCTTCCATATTATCTTTTACCTTCTGTCCGTTCTTCTGTACTCGTGTAGAAACAATATGTACATGATTATTTTCTGTATCAGAATGAAAATATATCATATAAGGATTATTTCCATAACCCATTTTATTTATATATTGCAAAGCTACATTTTTCAAATCCTCTGCCGAATATTCACGCCCCTTACATGAAATCACTGCATGAAATTGTTTTGCCTTGACCGCTGGATTAGTCCTACAGACAGATTCCATATAAGCTATATAATCCGACTTCTTCAAATTATCTGGATTCATAGCAAAATTTTCTGCAACAAGAAGTTCACTCTTGCCTTCCTCATTCTTTCGCTCATTATAATCAATACCAGCGAAAGAAGTTGCCTTTTAAAACTACTACTACCATATTTATAACTTCACACCGCAAATATACAAACAAATATTCAATAAAAGAATATTTCAATATAATTTATTCATATAATAAATATACAAATATTATATATTCATATATTATTTATATATATAATATTTTTCCCTAAAGTTTTTTGGTATCATAATAATGTTCTCTTATCGTCCATGCCGGGCAGAACCCGGAAAAGTACGGTATCAAATACCTTCCCAGTTTCTCTCCAGTGCAGGCAGAAAAGGTATCAATTAGATGGAATCCTTTTGCCGATGGGCGGTAGTTCCTGAATGGTGTCGGTGTCTTTTCTTTTATGATGCAGCCGTTTTCCTGTATTCAAGTATAGAGAGAAACGACACAAGGAACTTTAGGGAAAAGAAATAGTAACGCTGTCTTTATCACTAAAATTATATATATCAATATTATATATACATATATTATTTGATTGACATCAACTTACGCCAAGTAACATTCAATTTATCTTGCATAATTACATAGTCTGCCATTTTCTTTTCTACCTCATTAAGAACCTCTTGATTAACTTCTTCCTTATGAATATTTACATACCTAGCCAACTGATTTATATTATTTCCTATACGTTTCATTTCCAAACAAATTTCATCCATCGAACGAATAAATTCTTTAGGGTCAATAAGACCAACTCCTTTCCTAAAGACTCTCTGTCTAAAATAATCTGACATACATTTGCTAGATTTAGAAGCTTTAGTTAGTTCTTCATATTCTAAATTCGTTAAGCGAACTTTCACTATTCTATCTCTTTTATTTGCTTTCATACTATGATACTAAATAATATATGCCCCCAAGTTGCGAGGGGCTAAACTCCTGATTTATCAGGCAAGATTTGGTTTTGTGGACACAAAACACATCTTGCTATTAATTTCTACAAACGCAAATATATAAATTTCTAAACACCCTGCCAAACAAAAGGGAAAAGAATACAATTAGAAATGTTTTCTCTTCGTCCATGTCCGGGAGAACCGGGAAAAGTACGGTATCAAATACTTTCCGGTTTCTCTCCAGTACTAGCAGAAAAGGTATCAATTAGATGAAATCCTTTTGCTGATGGGCGATAGTTCCTGAATGGTGTCGGTATCGTTTCTTTTATGATGCAGCCGTTTTCATGTATTCAGATATAGAGAGAAACGACACAAGGAACTTTAGGGAAAAGAAGATTTTTCGTGTTGCTCTTTCTGGAACTCTGGAAGTGGAGCGTGTTAATCACATATTATATATTGTTTGTTTATATATTATATATTGTTTGTTTATATATTATATATTCATGTATTATTTATATATATAATATGCTATTTTGTTTCTCTTCTTTTTCCCTAATGTTTTATGGTATCAATTTTTTGCGGCCGACTTCCAGCAGTTTTTTGTATTTGGTATCAAAAGGTCGCTCTGCAGAACCTATCGAGTGGGATAATTCGGTATCATTTCATCATGCTATATACGCCCATCAGTACCGGAACCAGAAAAAGGATGGTATCAATTCCTTTCCTTTTAGTATATCAAAAAGCATAGGGACAAAACCCAACTTTTAAAATATGCTTTTTTAGATAGGGACAAAAACCCAACTTTCGTTTGAGTAGTTATATCACATAGGACTTTTTTGTTAATGGATGTTCTTTTCCCTAAAGTTTGTGTTAAGAAAATAAGAAAAGTTCCTTTTCTATGGGTTTATGTAATAAGAAAAATTCCTTTTTTGTGTTAGGTAGGATTATCAAGTTTTATTTAATCAGCTAGTGATAGTAGTACCTTAAAATATTGATAGATAACTACTTAAAAATCAGCGCACAGAGATAAAAAGTTAGGGACAAAAACCCAACTTTCTAGGGACAAAAACCCAACTTTCTAGGGACAAAACCCAACTTTCTAGGGACAAAACCCAACTTTTATACCCTTCATAGGGACAAAAACCCAACTTTTATTCATTTTCTTTTCTTCTCCTATTATTCCGGGAAGCGTTTCTACCTCTTTTAATAAAACCGCCAAACAATATTCGGCTTTATTTGAAATCTTATTCCAATTCTCTCTAATATATTCGCCTAAATAAAGCATCTTATTTAACACTGCTGCATGATTATTCAAGGTGATATGTGGAATAAACTGCTGTAAATGTTCGTCCTGCATTGCAAAATGCAACGTACAAAAGTTCGTTATCATCTTCTTTTGTCCTTTTAACAAATCTTCTTCCTTCTTTGATAATGCAGATTTAATAACCTTGAAATTAAGTTTATAGGGTTGGCTATCTCCTGAATTACGATAAACTTCTGCCATTTCAAACCAACAATCAGCCTGTTCAAACAAATCATCGTAAACAGGACGTATTACACGTTTATACAAATCTTTAAATTCGGGGTATTTATCCTCTAGTTTTAAGAATTTCCTAAATCTATCCACATAAATAGAAAAACCACCTTTTTCTTTCCATGAGCTAATCAACATATACATTCTAATTGTATATCTACTTTGTGCTCTTAAAGCTATTTCTTTTATATAACGTGTAAAACCTCTATCAACATTTATAAATACTTTAGCTACCTCTCTATCCATTTCTAAAGAGAAGCCTCTTGAATAAGGAGTTTTAGGAATATTAGCCTTTGTGAATAAACCTGTTATAGCCCAACTTTCCTCACCTGTTATCGGATCTTTAACGTCAAACTCTACAGGAATACTGATTAATTTACGAACCATACTTTTACTTCTTTGTATTGGTCGGACTAACACCCAAATCCCGGTAGGCAATATCTACTCTTATACGGTCTGAATATTCTTGAAATAAGGATAATTGCTCACATGGAATAGATGTACCATATTTATCTATATGCTGAATACTTAATTCTATGACATTCTGTAATTTTTCTATAACAGCAATTAAGATTCTAATCTGTACTGTCTTGAAATCACCAGCCATTAATGTAACCACATTAGGCTGTTTCAACCATGTGGGATTTTCAGGAAGTTCTACTGGAAGATTTGTACGAGGATGCCCTTTTCTAATTCTAACTATCTCACCGTCTATTTCCTCTTTTCTTCTTTAACCGCACGTTTTCGAACTTTATTTCTCTATTTACCATCGTTTTTATTTTGACTGATTAATACTCCAAAAAAGTAGAATGAAGAATATTAACATAAACTTGGCTATATAAAATAACCCTATGAGAATCATTCTAAAAATAGTAATGATAACTCCTAACAGATTTCTTATTATGTTCCTCCAATCCATTTTCCCTGTTTCTATAATTCCTGTCGCCAAAGCTCCGGCTGTACTATTGTATAACCAGCACTTTGCAAATATACTCTTTTAAATTCATCGGGCAACGAGCCTTCAAGGAATTGCTTTTTATGCCTTGATGCAGTTCGTCGGTCATATGGACTATTTTTAGCCCAACCTCTTTTAAGGATTAATTCCTTAAAGCATTCATCTAATGTTTTGCTTTATCTATCATAATCTTTTCGTAAAGAAATTATCGGATTTTTCAATCCTTTATACATTTCACAAGGAGTCCCAAACAATTCACATAAGATAAAATGTATAATTTTCTCTTCATCCAATAATGGATTTGACTTATCCTCTAGCTCCAAACTAATGTATATTGATAATTATAATTCTCAACAACAACTTCTTTTCATTAGAAACCTCATTGTAAATCTTTCTATATTTATGCCATAAAGATGTATTAAAAGCTCTACAGTAAGATAATTATTTATCTGTTCTGTTGTATAGTCTTCTGACAAACGTTTCCCAGTAAGCCTATAAACAGCCTCTATTTTCGCTTTTTCCTACAAACTTTTTCTTTCCCATCATCTGACAAGAAGGAAGTTCATCCCTAGATATAAAAGGCTTCCAATCTGACATCTTACGATATACCTTATATTCAATAAACATTCTATCTATATTTTTATTATATGACACATTTAACACAATTCGATAAAATTATAGTCATTTATCGCCAATCTTATATTTACTCATAACTGTACTTGTTTTAAATCACACAAAAACATGAATTACTTTACCAAAAGTATCTTTCATGATTTTACAGGACACGTACCTTGACGGTAATGTAAGCATGTTGTATTACATTCTTCGGTGCATACATGACCAATAACCGTAAACGGGACATCATTATCTATCAGTCCTCCTAATTCATCATTATCATTCATAACGAATATTCGTTATGAATGATAATGATGAATTAGGAGGACTGATAGATAATGATGTCCCGTTTACGGTTATTGGTCATGTATGCACCGAAGAATGTAATACAACATGCTTACATTACCGTCAAGGTACGTGTCCCTGTAAAATCATGAAAGATACTTTTGGTAAAGTAATTCATGTTTTTGTGTGATTTAAAACAAGTACAGTTATGAGTAAATATAAGATTGGCGATAAATGACTATAATTTTATCGAATTGTGTTAAATGTGTCATATAATAAAAATATAGATAGAATGTTTATTGAATATAAGGTATATCGTAAGATGTCAGATTGGAAGCCTTTTATATCTAGGGATGAACTTCCTTCTTGTCAGATGATGGGAAAGAAAAAGTTTGTAGGAAAAAGCGAAAATAGAGGCTGTTTATAGGCTTACTGGGAAACGTTTGTCAGAAGACTATACAACAGA
>VOFL01000105.1_pt1 | contig 95830 bp, 79 predicted proteins | sample 5384111 | NCBI WGS metagenome assembly VOFL01 (sample SAMN12384731, study PRJNA508395) | synthetic metagenome | isolation source: mock microbial community "Gut Microbiome Whole cell Mix" consisting of 8.3%...
CGGCCATGGACACTTTGGCGCGCGTCGAGGCGGAGAACAAGAAGTCCAAGAAGAAGTAAGGGAATTTCCATGCGTATCGGTCAGATTTGACGCCCGTCGATTCGCGTCCCATGATGCAGGCAAGCCGTTATGGCTTGCCTGTTTGCGTTGGGATGGTGACGGCATCGAAGGCGATTCGGACGGTGATGTCGCAGCCCATGCGTTGATTGACGCGTTGCTTTCCGCAGCCGGATTGGGTGATATAGGCATGCTTTTCGGAGTCGGTTCCGATTCCGCCGGTGCCGGCAAACACGGCGACGAGATGCTCCGCGCGACGGTTGCGTATTTGCGTGCGCATGGCATGAGGCCGGTGAGCGCAAGCGTGGTCGTCGTGGCCAATCGTCCGAAAATCGGCAAGCGCCGTGACGAGGCGCAACAGGCGTTGAGCCATGCCATCGGCTGTGAAGTGTCGCTGACGGCCACCACTACCGACGGCATGGGATTCACCGGTTCGGGCGAGGGCATCGCGGCCATCGCCAGCGCCTTGGTGGAACCGATCGGCTGATACTTTCGCTACCTGCGGCGTGCCGATTCGATTATTTTGGCGACAATCCAGAACAGTGTGGAAATCGTCACGATGATGAAGCTCGGGGAGCGGGGAACATGGCGGAAACCAACAGTCCACCCCAAATGGAGATCAAACGCATCACGGTGGAGACGACCATCGCGGCGAATGGGGACCGTGAGATGATGTTCGCAGTCGCGGCGGGCGTGACCGCAAGAGCGAATATCAGCAACGCGCCCACGGCGGGCACCGCGATGGCGATCACACCGGCCATAATGGCCATGAAGCAGATGTTCATGAGATTCACCGGCACGTTTTGCCTGCGCCACCTGTTCATCAAGCGAGCTGAACAGCAGCGGTCGATAGATAACGGCCAAAACGGCCAGCAACAACACGTCGAAAACCGCAAACCCGACGATCTGCCCGTCCGTGATTGTCAGGATGGAGCCGAAAAGAATCGATTGCATCTGCTGCGAGGCGGAACTGGACAAGCGTGCGAAAACAGACCCATGCCTGTGGCGAACGCCAATACGGTTCCTGTGGCGATTTCGCGTTGCGATGCCTTTTGCCCAATGCGCCGATCCCCAATGCGCCGCCGAGAGCGAACACGCCGAGACCGGCACTGACCGGCAGACTCAACAGCACGGCTCCGGTCGCTCCTGGCAGCCCGATGTGCGCCAGCGCATGCGCGGCGAACGTGGAATGACGGGCGATGGTGAAGTAACCCATCACTCCAGCGGCCAAGGCGATGCACAGGCCGGCGAGGAAAGCGTTTGTCATGAATGGCGCGGTCAGCGTGCCCATCCAATCCGGATCGAAGGAGAAAGCGGTTTCGTTCATGATCATGCCTCCTGCGAAATGCGGTTGTGTCGGTGGAATCTTGCGATTTCCTCCGGCGCGTGGGCGTCGACGTCAATGTCATCAGGCTCATCCTCGCTTGAGTGACGAACATATCTCCTTGGGGAGTGGTGACCACCTGCACCGTGGTGCCATATAGATGGGTGAGCAGCTTCGAATCCAGCACCTCGTTCATCTTCGCATAATGCGGATGCCCGTCGAGCAGATATACGGCACCGGTGAGAATCGGCAGAAGCATGTTCAAATCGTGCGCCACTACTTGAATGGACATGCCGAGTTCTCGGTTGAGTTTGGCGAGCACGTGCACCGTGGCACGTTGGCTGGCCGATCAAGATTGGCGAGCGGTTCATCCAACATGAGCAGTTGGGGTCCGACACCAGCGCCTGCGCGATGGCGACGCGTTGCCGCAGGCCTCCCGAGAGCTCCGACAGCCGGTATCTCGCCTTGTCCTGCATGTCGACGAATTCCAGCGCATTGCGTACTTTGTCTTTTGCAGGCGGGTGATGGGATGAATGCCGAACCTTGCCCCGTCAGGCCAAGCAGCACCGACTGTTCGGCGGTGATGTTCGATTCGATGTCGGATGCGTAGCTCTGCGGCACATACCCTATACGGTGATTCATGGCGCCGGCCGGCTTGCCGAGTACGGTTATGCCGCCGTGGGCGATGGGAATCAATCCGAGTTCGGCTTTCATCATGGTGGTTTTCCGTTCCGTTGGTGCCGACGATGGCTGTCACCGAGCCTTGCGGGATACGGAAGGTGCCATGCTGCCAGATGATGTGTCCGCCGCGTGAGACCCCTGCGTCGTCGAATTCGATACAGAATGATGCCTTGTCGTGCATGGCTCGCTCCCTTGATAAGTCAACGATAGTATTCTCACAAACGGTGTTGACAATCATTCTCAATAAGAAGCATGCATGGACGATGAAAAGTCTCATGATGAATCCGCCTGGATCGTAACTGTTGCTGGGAAAAAGAATTCGCCGATGTCGGGGAATTGCTCGACATCGGCGAATCGGGGGGAGGGAGGATGGCCGTGGCTTTATTTACCAGGATCCGTCTGCCCTGTGTTGTCCGGCGTTGCGGCGTCGGAATCGGAGTCGGGATTGTCGCTCGACGGCTGCTCGCCATTCGATTCAGAGGGAGAGACGTCCGAATCTGATGATGTCGCATCATCTTTGGAGGAAACCGCCTCATTCATTTGCTTGATGAGCTGCGCGATCCATGAGATCAGGCTTTTGCTGTCGGCCGGCATCTGTTCCGTGACGTCGATGACCGGCACATCGGATTTGTGTGCGGTGCCGGTCAGAATATTTGTGGCATCCTCCGCCTTCTGAACATTGTTGATCAGCATATCCACTTGATGACCCTCCAGAATCTTCTGGAAGTCCCGAGTTCCTTGGACGAGGGCTGAGAGCCTTCCGAGATGGACTGCGTGTAGCTTTCGGGAGTCTTATCGGATAGGCCCATGTCGCTGAGCAGATAATATGCGACCGGCTCGGTGGCTGCGTAGGAGACGTTCTTATGCGTATCGGAGAACTCTTTCATGCTTCTCTCGATTACCGTCTCGCGTCTGTTCCACGCCTTGAGTTTGTTTGTGAAATATTTCCTTTGCTTGGGCATGATGCGGCTGTAGGTGTCGGCAAGCTCCTTCGCCATGGCGTTGCGTGCGTCGCTGGAGAACCAGAGATGGGGATTGTCTCCTCAACGGCTCCGACCATTTGCGCGGCCGAAACGGAAACGGTGTCTCTTTCCGGTTTTTGTGGCCCAGAGTCGTATCCCGCTCCGTTGGACACGACGACCTGTGCCTTCTGCAGGGTGTCGACAGCAGTGGTCTTCGGTTCGAACGTGTGGGCGTCCTCTGTTGTGGAGGACAGAATCGAGGTGACTTTGACGTGCGCGCCGCCGATCGCTCCGCCAGAGCCCCCACTGGTTGACCGACGCCACCACGTTGATCGGGGTGGTCTGCTCCTTTGGTGCGTCGGGTGCCGTTGGTTGATTGGGCTCCGAAGAAGCGCCAAAGCAGGAAGCGGTGCCCAGCACAGTGCACAATGTGATTCCCGCGGCAAGGATGCGGAAAAATGGACGCTGGTGAGAGCGCATGTCGATTGCCTTCCTCTTGGGTCGTCCGTCGTTTCGGTCGTGTCCATCTCATATAGCACATGCGCGACTTACGACTGAAACCAAGATAGCCTACGATACTTGCAAATGCCAATACGACAAGCGACTTAGCGAGGAAGTGGACCACATGGGAACAAGGATTGATGGCAAAAAGGTGGCGGCACGGACCAAGGCGGACCTCGCCAAACGCGTGGAACTGCTGAAGGCGAGGGGAATCCAACCTGGATTGGGTACCATTTTGGTCGGATCAGACCCCGGCTCCGTGAAATATGTCGCCGGCAAACATGCCGATTGCGCCGAAATCGGCGTGAATTCCATCAAGCGCGAGCTGCCTGAGAATGCGACGTTCGATCAGGTCGCCGATGCGGTCCGCCAGCTCAATGCGGATCCCGCCTGTACCGGATATATCGTGCAGCTGCCCTTGCCAAGGGGAATCGACGAGAACGCCATCATCGATCTGATCGATCCCAAGAAGGACGCCGACGGGATGCATCCGTATAATCTCGGCGAACTTGTGCTGCATGCCCGAGGAGACATCACCACGCCGTTGCCATGCACGCCTCGCGGCGTGATCGAGCTGTTGCGCGCCTACGACATCGATTTGGACGGCAAGGAGGTGTGCGTGCTGGGCCGTGGCATCACCATCGGCCGCACCATCGGTCTGTTGTTGACTCGTAAGGCGGTCAACGCCACCGTCACGCTGTGCCATACGGGAACCAAGGATGTGCGTGACCACATGCGACGGGCCGATGTGATCGTCGCAGCCATGGGAGTGGCTGGTTTCGTCAAGCCGGAAGACATCAAGGAAGGGTCGATTCTCGTCGACGTCGGAGTATCCCGCGTGTTCGACGAGGAATCCGGCCGATACAAGGTCAAGGGTGATGTCGATAAAGCCTGTTACGAGAAGGCTTTTGCATACACGCCGAATCTCGAGGCGTAGGGCCGATGACGCGTGCCATGCTGCTGCAGAATGTTGTGGAGATGGCCGAACGTCAGTTGTGAGTTTCGCGATAGTGCTTTCGGGCGTGTCGTGACATGCGACACGCCCGATTTTTGTGCATGGCTTCTTGTAGACTTTCGCCTTGTGTGTATTTGCGCACACGTATAACTGAAGAACGATTTTATCCATCCACTATTTTGTAAGAAACCACATTAATGGCAGAGAACAATAACGAAGTCGCCAAGGTCGCCATCAACGACATCGGCACCGAAGAGGACTTCATCAAGGCAGTCGATTCCACCATCAAGAACTTCGATGATGGTGATCTGGTCGAAGGTACCGTCGTCAAGGTCGATCATGACGAGGTCCTGCTCGACATCGGCTACAAGACCGAGGGCGTCATCCCCTCCCGCGAGCTTTCCATCAAGAAGGACGTTGATCCTGACGAAGTCGTCGAGGTCGGCGACACCATTGAGGCCCTTGTCGTCACCAAGGAAGACAAGGAAGGCCGTCTGATTCTGTCCAAGAAGCGTGCGCAGTACGAGCGCGCTTGGGGCGACATCGAGAAGATCGAGGAAGCCGATGGCGTTGTCGAAGGCACTGTCATCGAAGCTGTCAAGGGTGGCCTCATCGTCGACATCGGTCTGCGTGGCTTCCTGCCGGCATCTCTCGTCGAGATGCGTCGTGTCCGCGATCTGTCCCCGTACATCGGCCAGAAGATCAAGGCCAAGATCCTCGAGCTCGACAAGAACCGCAACAACGTGGTCCTCTCCCGTCGCCAGTACCTCGAGGAGACCCAGTCCGAAGTGCGCGAGACCTTCCTGTCCCAGCTTAAGAAGGGCCAGATCCGTGAAGGCGTCGTGTCCTCCATCGTCAACTTCGGCGCATTCGTCGATCTGGGCGGTGTTGACGGCCTGATCCACGTTTCCGAGCTGTCTTGGAAGCACATCGATCACCCGTCCGAGGTCGTCAAGGTCGGAGACAAGGTCACCGTCGAGGTGCTTGACGTTGATCTCGATCGTGAGCGCATCTCCCTGTCCCTCAAGGCCACCCAGGAAGATCCGTGGCAGCGCTTCGCCCGCACCCACGTTCCTGGCCAGATCGTCAAGGGCAAGGTCACCAAGATCGTTCAGTTCGGTGTCTTCATCTCCGTCGAAGACGGCATCGAAGGCCTCGTGCATATCTCCGAGCTGGCCAACCGCCACGTGGAGAACCCGGAGACCGTCGTCAAGCCGGGCGAGGAAGTCTTCGTCAAGGTGATTGACGTCGATCTCGACCGTCGCCGCATCTCCCTGTCCCTCAAGCAGGCCAACGACTCCGTTGATCCGGCTTCCGAGGACTTCGATCCGGCTCTGTACGGCATGCCGGCAGAGTACGACGAGCAGGGCAACTACAAGTATCCGGAAGGCTTCGACCCGGCAACCAACGAGTGGATCGCTGGTTACGAGAAGCAGCGTGAGGAGTGGGAGTCCCAGTACGCCACCGCTCACGATCTGTGGGAGCAGCACAAGGAATTCGTTGCCAAGGAACTCGAGAACGCCGAGGCTTCCGCAGCCGAAGACGGCCAGGCTCCGAAGGAAGAGAAGGTCGAAGAGGTGTCCAACTACTCCTCCGACAACACCTCCAACGGCACCCTCGCCGATTCCGACCAGCTCGCCGCTCTGCGCGACCAGCTGCTCGGCAAGTGAGTTTCGACGAATCAAAATAAACTGATTCGCGTAAACCGCTGATAAATGGCCCCGCACCTGATGGTGTGGGGCCATTTGCATGTTGCGAGTCCGTCAAACATTACAATGGCGGTTGTGATGATTCGAATTGGGTTGACCGGAGCATCGCCGCCGGCAAAGCACCGTCGCTACGCATCTGCGTGAACTGGGCGCGACGCTTGTCGATTATGATGTGCTCGCCCGAAAAGTCGTGGAACCCGGAAGCGTGGGCCTGCAACGAATCGTGGAACATTTCGGGCCGGATGCGATGAACGCGCAAGGTGGTCTTAATCGGCGATGGATGTCCGAACACGTCTTCTCCGATCCGAATGCCGAATCCGAACGTAGAATCCTTGACGATATCGAACATCCGTTGATCTACGATCTTGCATTGTCGGAGGAACGGCAGGCGGTCGAAAAGAATCCGGATGCCGTGGTCGTACATGATATTCCGCTTTTGGCGGAAGTAATCGATGACATACCCATGCGTTTCGACCATATCGTAACAGTCGAAGCACCGGAACAGACGCGTGTGGAACGTATGATGCGCACCCGTGGCATGAGTGAGGCACAGGCGAAGGCACGTATCGCGCATCAGCCCACGCGTGCGGCACGAGAATCCATAGCCGATGCGGTGATTGACTCATCCCAGGATGTAGAACACATGTTCGACTGTGTTGATAGGCTGATGGAACAGTGGCGTAAGGAAGCGAGACGGAACCATGGGATTCAACATTGAACGAGTGAACAAGCCGTTTGTGGTCAAATCTCCATATAAGCCTTCAGGCGACCAGCCGAAGGCCATCGAGGAGCTGGCCACGCGCATCGAGAATGGCGAGAACGACGTGGTGCTCATGGGCGCCACCGGCACCGGCAAAACCGCCACTACAGCGTGGCTGATTGAACGTCTGCAGCGACCGACGCTTATCATCGAGCCGAACAAGACGCTCGCCGCGCAGTTGTGCGCCGAATTCCGCGAACTCATGCCGGACAATGCGGTGAGCTACTTCGTTTCCTACTACGACTACTACCAGCCGGAAGCGTACATTCCCCAGACCGACACCTACATCGAGAAGGATTCCAACATCAACGACGATGTGGAGCGATTGCGCCACGCCGCCACCGCGAACCTTCTGACCCGTCGCGATTGCGTGGTCGTGGCCACCGTCTCCTGCATCTACGGTTTGGGAACGCCGGAAGAATACGCTGGCCGTATGCTGTTCCTCCAGGAAGGCCAGCAGATCGACCGTGACGATTTACTGCGCAAATTCGTGGACATGCAATACAAGCGCAACGACATCGCCTTCACGCGAGGCACATTCCGCGTGCGCGGCGACACCGTTGAGATCATCCCCGTATACGAGGAACTGGCCATCCGCATCGAATTCTTCGGCGACGAAATCGACCGCATCTCCACTCTGCATCCGCTGACCGGCGACGTGATCGCGCACGAATCGCAGGTGCACATCTTCCCGGCCTCGCATTACGTTGCCGGAGCGGAACGTATGGAACGGGCGCTCAAAACCATCCAACAGGAACTTGACGAGCGTACCGCCGAATTGCATAAGCAAGGCAAGGAACTTGAAGCGCAGCGTCTCACCATGCGCACCACATACGATCTGGAAATGCTCTCGCAGGTCGGCACATGCTCCGGCGTGGAGAACTATTCGCGGCATTTCGACGGACGCGCGCCGGGCACGCCTCCGCACACGCTGCTTGACTTTTTCCCCGATGATTTCCTGCTCGTCATCGACGAATCACATGTCACCGTGCCGCAGATCGGTGCCATGTACGAAGGCGACGCGAGCCGCAAACGCACGCTGGTCGAACACGGTTTCCGCCTGCCGTCGGCAATGGACAATCGACCGCTCAAATGGCCGGAGTTCCAGGAACGCGTCGGTCAGACGGTGTACCTGTCGGCAACGCCCGGCGATTACGAACTCGGTTTGAGCGACGGCGTGGTCGAACAGATCATACGTCCGACCGGACTAGTCGATCCGCAGATCGACGTGCGGCCGGTGGAAGGGCAGATCGATGACCTGCTCGCCGAAATCAAAGACCGCGTGGCAAGGAACGAACGTGCGCTGGTCACCACGCTCACTAAGAAAATGGCCGAGGATCTGACCGACTATCTGCTGGAACGCGGCATCAAAGTCGAATATCTGCATTCCGATGTGGACACCTTGCGTCGTGTCGAACTGCTGCGTGAACTGCGTGAAGGCAAGATCGACGTCATCGTCGGCATCAACCTGCTACGAGAGGGCCTCGATCTGCCGGAAGTGTCATTGGTCGCAATCCTCGACGCGGATAAGGAAGGCTTCCTGCGTTCCTACCGTTCGCTCATCCAGACCATCGGCCGTGCGGCGCGAAACGTGTCCGGCACCGTCGTCATGTATGCGGACGACATCACCGAAGCCATGCGCAAGGCCATCGACGAGACCAACCGCCGCCGTGACATCCAGATCGCCTACAATAAGGAACATGGCATCGATCCGAAGCCGCTCATCAAGAAGATCTCCGATGTCAACGACATGCTCGCCAAGGAGGACGTCGACACAGACATTGCTCGGTACCGGATACCGAAACGCGGACAAAGCCGGCAATTCGCATCTCGGCGTGCCACATACCAGCAAGGAGGAATCCGGCAGGCGGCACGAGGAGATTCTCAAGGCCGGATTGCCCGCGCAGGATCTAGCTGATCTTATTCGACAACTGTCCGAGCAGATGCATACCGCCGCAGAACAACTGCAATTCGAGCTTGCGGCTCGTCTGCGTGACGAGATCCGTGACCTGAAAAAGGAACTTCGGCAGATGACGGAGGCGAGCAAATAGTTCTCGACCGGTCATACGGCATCCGTACCATAGTGGATTATGGCTGAAACACCACTTGTTTTTGAAATCGCCACGTTTGCGGTGCTTGCCGTCTTCTTCGTGGTGGACCTGTTCATCATCGGGCGCAAACCGCATGTGCCGTCCACCAAGGAATGCGTGCAGCATATCGCGTTCTTCGTGGTCATGGCGTTGATCTTCGGCGGACTCATGTGGTTCTTCGCCGGCTCGAAGCCTGCCATCGAGTTCTACTCAGGTTGGCTGACCGAATATTCGCTGAGCATAGACAACCTGTTCGTGTTTGTCATTATCATGTCGAATTTCGCGGTGCCGAAGGAACTACAGAAATTCGTGCTGTCAGTCGGCATCACCGTCGCGCTCGTACTGCGAGGCATGTTCATTTGGTGGGCGCTGCCATCATCTCGCGCTTCACTTGGGTGTTCTTCCTATTCGGCGCGTTCCTCATCGTCACGGCCATCAAACTCGTCACCGGGGGAGACGAGGAGGAGGAATCCCATGAGAACGCGTTGATTCACGCGCTGCGCAAGGTCATCAAGATCACCGATGAATACGACGGCGAAAAGCTGCGTACTATCAAGAACGGTGTGAAGCATTGGCCCCCGATGCTCATCGTGTTCCTGACCATCGGCACCACCGACGTGATGTTCGCTTTCGATTCGATCCCCGCCATTTTCGGTCTGACCAAAGATCCGTTCATCGTGTTCACGTCCAACGTGTTCGCATTGCTCGGTCTGCAGCAGCTGTACTTCCTGCTCGGAGAGCTGCTTGACAAGCTCGTCTATCTTCCGCTGGGCCTGTCCGTGGTACTGGGCTTCATCGGCGTCAAACTCATCATGGAGGCCCTGCATGGCAATTCGCTGCCGTTCCTCAATGGCGGCCAGCCGATTTCCTGGGTTCCGGAAGTGCCCACATGGCTGTCGCTTGTCGTGATCGTTCTTGCGATTGGTGGTGCGGCTTTGGCAAGTGTTATTAAGATGCGCACCATGAAAGCGAACGAAAAGTGACAGTCCGGCAAACGTTGGGAGAATAGAGCTTTTCTATTCTCCTACGAAATTGTGAGCGCTCACAACACACCTAGTTCTGAGGTGGAAGTGGGCGCTTTTTGCTAGTAAGCTATGCCATTGGAAACAGGGTCGTCAGATCCAAAATCAATATCAACAAGAATAGGCAGGCATTCATGCGTAAAGCCAGATCGTAGATACCATCGGTCCCGCTGAGTCCCGGAAGGCATCACCAGCCTTGTCGAAGCAGGTATGGACGTCGCTCGTCTGAACCGCTCCCACGGCACTCCGGAAGACCACCTCAAGGTCTACAACAACCTCCGTGCCGCCGCCAAGGCCACTGGCCGCAACGTCGCAGCCCTGGTTGACCTGCAGGGTCCGAAGATCCGCTGCGGTTGGTTCAAGAAGAACGCCGACGGCGAGGATAAGGTCCAGCTGACCGAAGGCCAGGAGTTCGTCATCACCACTGATGACATCGAAGGCGACGAGCACATCACCTCCACCACCTTCAAGGGCCTCCCGGCGACTGCCATGCAGGCGATCCGATCCTCATCGACGACGGCAAGGTCCGCCTCGAGGTCAAGGTCGAAGGCAACAACGTGTACACCAAGGTTGTCGTTGCCGGACCGGTCTCCAGCCACAAGGGCATCAACCTTCCGGCGTCGCCGTGTCTCTGCCGGCTCTGACCGAGAAGGACGAAGATGATCTGCGCTGGGCCATCCGCACCGGCGCCGACATCATTGCCATGTCCTTCGTGCGCTTCGCCACCGACATCGATCGCGCCCATGAGATCATGGACGAGGAAGCCGTATCCGGTCGTCGCCAAGATCGAGAAGCCGCAGGCCCTCGAGAACCTCGAGGAGATCGTCAAGGCGTTCGACGGCATCATGGTCGCACGTGGCGATATGGCCGTCGAGTGCCCGCTGGAAGAGGTCCCGCTGGCCACCGCGCTGCATCGAGCTGGCTCGTCAGTACGCCAAGCCGGTCATCGTGGCCACCGAAGTCCTCGGCTCCATGGTCAGCTCCCCGGTCCCGACCCGTGCAGAGGCATCCGACTGCGCCAACGCCGTCCTCGACGGTGCCGACGCCACCATGACCTCCAACGAGACCGCCGTCGGCAAGTACCCGGCAGTCACCGTGAACACCATGAGCCGCATCTCCACCTTCGCCACCGAGCATGGTTTCGACCGCATCCCGGAGCTGAAGAACCTGGATATGTCCTCCACCGGTGCCGTCTCTTCCGCCGCCGTCGACCTGGCCGACAAGCTCAACGCCAAGGCCATCGTCGCCTACACCCAGACCGGTTCTACCGTGCACCGCGTGTCCCGTGAACGTCCGGCCACCCCGATCTACGGCATCACCAACAATGAGCACACCTTCCACTGGCTGGCCCTGTCTTGGGGCACCGAGTCCTTCCTGGTCGACGAGGATTACCATGACAAGTCCCGCAAGGACCTCATGGTTTTCACCGACAAGGTCCTCAAGGACGCCGGCAAGGTCTCCGATGGCGACAAGATCGTCGTGCTGAGCTCCGCCCAGGGCGAACACCAGCCGGGTCGCACCGATTCCATCTACGTCCACACCGTTGGTGCCTGCGACTGAGATTTGAATCGTCGCGTTAAACGCTGATTCCATAATCCTCCCATTGGTTCCCGATGGGAGGATTATTGTTTTTACGCGATGTCTCCGAATGATGACAACGCCGAGATTTGGCGCAAATCGCAATCATGTGGTATTCTTCCAGAGTTGCGTGCAAGCCCTCGTATCCCAATTGGTAGAGGAAGCAGCCTCAAAATCTGCGCAGTGTGGGTTCGAGTCCCACCGAGGGCACGTAAGAAATCAATATCAATCCAGGCCCGGGTTGGGGCATGTTAGGCCGGCTTTGGGTGTGACAGTGGAAAGAGACCGACATGGCTGCAGAGAAGACCACGGAACCGGACGAAGTACTCACTGATGAGGAGCTCCAAGCTGCTGCGGCTCCCGAGCCGGATTCTGCCAATAATAACGAGGCGCACAAGCGCACCGTCGTCGTTGCCGAAGACGAATCCGTGAACCGCATGGATTTGGTCGCCATGCTTGAGGATAACGGCTATGAGGTCGTCGGAGAGGCCGCCAACGGTGAGGAAGCCGTTGAACTGACCCGTAAGTTCCGCCCGAGCGTGGTGTGCATGGATGTCAAGATGCCTCGCATGGATGGCATCGAGGCCGCTGGCATCATCTGTGATGAGAACATCGCTCCGGTCGTCATGCTGACGGCATTCTCCCAGTCTGATTTGGTCAAAAAGGCCACGGGCGCTGGCGCCATGGCGTATGTCACCAAGCCGTATGAGGAATCCAAGCTGTTGCCGGCTTTGGAAGTCGCCATGGGCCGTTTCGCCGAAATCAACGATTTGCTTGACAATGTCGAACGTAGCGAGTCCAAACTGCAGGAAACCGAGGAACAGCTGAAGAAGGCCGAAGAGCAGCTGAAGAAGGCCGAAGAAACGCTGGAGGAGCGCAAGCTCGTCGACCGCGCCAAGGGCCTGCTGATGGACAAGGCGGACTTCTCCGAACAGGGCGCTTTCCGTTGGATTCAGAAGACCTCCATGGACCAGCGCATTCCGAAGAAGCGTCTGGCCATGGCCATCATCGCCAAGTATGGCGAACAGAAGTCGGAAGCAGAGGATGCGCGCTAACACACCAACTGTGGAAGGCACTTCACGCGGAACGCTATTGGTCGTTGACGGCCATTCTTTGGCGTTCCGCGCTTTTTTTGCCTTACCCGTAGAGAATTTCAGTACATCATCAGGTCAGGCCACCAACGCGGTCTGGGGATTCGCCACCATGCTTTCGCAGGTGATCGATGCCGAACATCCAGACCATCTTGCCGTCGCATTCGATGTGAAGGGCGGCACGTTCCGCAACCAGATGCTGCCGCAGTACAAAGGAACTCGCGACGCGGCCCCCGAGGAACTGCTCAGCCAGCTGCCATTAATCCAGCAGATGCTGACGGCCTTGGGCGTCACATACATCGAAAAACCCGGTTACGAAGGTGACGATGTGATCGGCACGCTCGCCAGCATGGGCGACCAGGCAGGCTACCGCACATTGGTGCTGTCCGGCGACCGTGATGCTTTCCAGCTGATCAACGACGACATCACCGTGCTGTATCCCGGCCACCATTTCAAAGACCTCAAACATATGACCCCGGATGCCGTGCAGGAGAAATATCATGTCTCTCCCGCGCAATACCCAGATCTGGCCGCCTTGCGCGGAGAAACCGCTGACAACATCCCCGGCGTTCCCGGAGTCGGCGACGGATTCGCGGCCAAATGGATCAACCAGTACGGCGGACTTGAGCAGATCATCGAACACGCCGACGAGATCAGCGGCAAAAAAGGCGAAGCCCTGCGCGAAAACATCGAACAGGTCAAACTGAACCGTTCCGTGAACGCTTTGGTTCGTGACCTTGATCTTGGCGTGTCGGTATCCGACCTGACATTTGGACAAGTCGACGCTGGTCAACTCGACGATCTATTCACCAAGCTCGAATTCGGTGTTCGGACCAAGAATCGCGTGCTCAAAACGTTCAATGCGGACAAACCATCCGGGGACGTGCACGAATCCAGCAAGCTCGAGCTGCCACATGTCGAAGACGTCAACGATCCGCATGTGGTGGAGACATGGGTCCAAAACCATTTCCCCGTGGTGCAGGAACATCTGCACGAACGCCATGAACGCTCCTCCAACGACATTCCGGAATTCGGCTTCGAAATCGATTCTTCGACCCGTTGCACGGACAAGGTGAAACAGTCCTGGACGCTTTACGCCGAAGGTACGAGCAAACCCGGAGAAGCCTCTCTTTCGGCATTGATGATCGCCGTGCACGGCGAAGCCATTCGCATCGACGTATTCAGTCCGGATATGGTGCAATGCCTGCAAAGGCTGTTCGACCGCTATCACCATTCCATGGTCGTGCACGGTTACAAAGAACATGCGCATCTGCTGGGCAGCATCGGCGTGGAACTTCCGGAACCATTGTTTGACACCAAGCTCGCCGGATATCTTGCCCACCCGGATTTCCACGCGGACACGCTGGAACAGGTTGCGGCCCATTTCCTGGATCTGCACATCGAAGCACAAGCCGAAGCCGCGACACAGGGGACCTTGGACTTCGACGAGCCTGAGGAAAACGATTCCAAGAACGACGAGCTGATACTCACCCGCACCGCAATCGTGGGGCTTTTGGCCGAATATTTGGCCGGTGTGCTGGATAAGCGCGAACAATTCGGTCTCCTCAAATCCATTGAGCTTCCGGTCTCTCAGGTCCTGCATGGCATGGAACAGGTCGGCGCCCAAGTGGATATGGCACGTCTGGTGCAGATGCGCGACCAACTTGCCGCCGACGCTGCCCAGGCACAGGAAACGGCGTGGCAGTTCGCGGGGGAGCAGGTGAACCTGCAAAGCCCCAAACAGCTGCAGAAGATCCTGTTCGAAGACATGGGATTGAAACCGACGAAAAAAACCAAGTCCGGTTCATACACCACCAATGCCGCGGCATTGCAGACCTTGCGTGACCGCTCGTACGATAACGACCGCGCATGCCAGTTCCTTGACGCGTTGCTGATGCATCGTGAAAAGAACAAGCTCAAGCAGATCGTGCAGACGTTGATCGACGCCACAAACCGTCATGACGGTCGCATCCACACCACTTTCGAACAGACGGTGGCAGCCACCGGACGATTGAGCTCCGTCGATCCAAACCTGCAGAACATTCCGAACCGGGATCCCGCAGGTCGTGAGATTCGATCCGCGTTCGTGCCGGGAGAGGGCTTCGAATCGTTGCTGAGCTCCGACTACTCGCAGGTCGAACTGCGCATCATGGCCGACCTTTCCGGTGATGAGGCGTTGATAGAGGCCTTCCGCTCCGGCAAGGACTTCCATAAGTATGTGGCCAGCTTGGTCTACGGCATTCCCGTTGACGACATCACGTCCGATCAGCGTAGCCACGTCAAGGCGATGAGCTATGGACTTGCCTACGGTCTGAGCACGTATGGACTTGCCCAGCAGCTCAAGATCAAGCCCAAAGAAGCCGAATCGCTGAAAAACCAGTATTTCGCCACTTTTGGCAAAGTCCATGAATACCTTGAATCGCTTGTCTCGTCCGCACGCGAAAAAGGATATACCGAAACCATTTTCGGAAGGCGCAGGTATTTCCCCGGTCTCAAATCGCCGAACCGTGCCGTGAGGGACGCGGCCGAACGCGCCGCGTTGAACGCGCCTATCCAAGGCTCGGCGGCGGACATCATGAAAATCGCCATGATTCGTGCGTATGACGCACTGCAGGAAGCGAACCTTGGAAGTCGCCTCATACTGCAGATTCATGATGAACTTGTAGTGGAGATCGCGCCCGGTGAGGAGAAGCAGGCCACCGCGCTGGTGAAGGATGCCATGGAGCATGCCGTTACCATGGCCGTTCCGTTGGACGTATCGACGGGCATCGGTTCCGATTGGCAATTGGCGGCCCACTGATCCGTTCCCGTCGGATAATCGAAGGCTGATTAAAAAAGAAAGAAGGAAGATTGTGGCAACGCTGAAGCAGGTCGTGGATGTGCTTGAAACGCTGTATCCGCTGCGTTACGCGGAACAATGGGATGAGCCGGGACTCATCGTGGGAGACCTTCGCCACGACGTGCGCAACATCGCGTTCGCGGCGGACCCATCCATGGCGGTGATCGACCAGGCTATCGCCGGAGGCATCGACCTGCTGATCTGCCACCATCCGCTGTTCTTCCGTTCCGTGCATGCGGTCTCCGGACTAGGATTCCGTGGTGAGATCGTCCGGAAGCTCAACCTCGCCGGTTGCGCGCTGTGGGTTGGGCACACCAATGCCGATGCCTCCTACCGAGGAGTCGGCATGGCCGCCGCCGACGCGTTCGGCCTAATCGAACAGCGTCCGCTGGTACCCATCGAAGATCCGAAAGCCGAACATCCGGTCGGATTGGGCCGTGTCGGCCGGTTGCAGGAGCCGATCGCATTGCGTGATTTCGCCCGTCGTGTGGCCGACGCGCTGCCATACACCGAACTTGGCGTGCAGGTGTGCGGCGACCTTGACGCGACGATCGGCACGGTGGCGATATTGCCGGGCTCGGGCGATTCCCTGTTCGATGAAGTGCGTGCCGCAGGCGTCGATGTGTATGTGACCAGCGATCTGCGCCATCATCCGGTGACCGATGCCATCGAGCAGGCGCGCTATGAGGCGTCCATGCGTGCCGCGGACATCGAACTCGGCCGAGGCGACGCCACTGTTCGTCCGATGTTCATCAACACGCCACACAGCGCCATCGAATCCATATGGTTCCAATACGCCATGGGCGATGTGCCTCGTGCCGTATCTGAGGCGACCGGAGACATCCCCACCGTCCGCTGGATTTCCATGAACACCGATCCCTGGAATCTGGTACTGCCGTCCTGCGGGCAGGAACGCTGAACGACGATGTCCGATACGACCAGCATGGATATGTCGCTGAACGAATCCAGCGATGGCGTGGACATGACCAGACCGGCCACAGTACTCAGCAGAGAGCACGTGTATCAAGGCGCGATTTTCGGCGTGGAGGACATGCGTATCGCGTTGCAGACACGAGACGGCGGACAAACCGTGATCCGCAGACAGGTGATGCGGCACGCGCCCTGTGTGGTCATGCTGGTGCATGACTGCGCGCAGGATTTGTACTTGGTCGAACGAGAATACCGTGTCGGCTGCGACGCCTTCGCCTACGGTCTGCCGGCAGGACTCATCGATGACGGGGAAGACGTCGATGCGGCCGCATTGCGTGAGCTGCGCGAAGAGACCGGCGTCGAGCCAATCGACGAAAACAGTTGCGATATCGACCATGTCGGGCAATTCTATTCATCCGAGGGCATGACCGACGAACTGGCCAACATCATGGTGATGCACCTGCGCCACTGGCAGGCCGTCGAACGGCATTTCGACGCCGACGAGCATGTCGAATCTGCTTGGATCCCGTGGAAGCAGCTACGAGACACGCACATCACGGCCTCCAATTCGGAGATCGCCATTTTGCATGAGCAAATTCGCAGAATGCGGCAACAATAGCGGCCTGCAGGTTTCGAATTGTAAAAACAATCGCCGGAATAAACGAAATAACGAATTCAACTCGCAAAACGTGCGATACTTGAATTATGCAAATCAGACCTGGATCGATGTATCCACTCGGTGCGAGCTACGACGGCGCCGGCGTGAATTTCGCCCTCTTCTCTCAAGTGGCCCAGAAAGTCGAGCTTTGTCTTTTCGATGAGGAAGATCGTGAGACCCGAGTGGAAATGACGGAGCAGAACTCCTACGTATGGCATAACTATCTGCCGGGAATACAACCCGGGCAACGGTACGGCTATCGTGTGTACGGTCCGTATGATCCAGCAAAGGGCCTGCGGTGCAACCCGAACAAGTTGCTGCTCGACCCGTACGCCAAAGCCATCGAGGGAAACATCGACGGTGACGAAAGCCTCTATTCGTATTGGTTCAAAAGCCCTGAGGACGTCACCAGCATGAATACGCTGGATTCCGCGCCGCATACCATGAAATCGGCCGTGGTCAATCCGTATTTCGACTGGGGCAACGACCAACATCCGAACATCTCCTACCATGATTCGGTAATCTACGAAGCCCATGTGCGTGGCATGACCAATCTCAACCTGGACGTGCCGCCGGACATCCGTGGAACCTACGCGGGCCTCGCATATCCATCGGTCATCGAATATCTGAGGAAGCTCGGCGTCACCGCCATCGAACTTATGCCGATCCACCAGTTCGTCAACGACAGCTTCCTGCAGGAAAAAGGCCTGAGCAACTACTGGGGCTACAACACCATCGGCTTCTTCGCGCCTCATAACGCGTACTCAAGCTCCGGACAACGCGGCGAGCAGGTCAACGAATTCAAATCCATGGTCAAGGCCTACCATCGCGCCGGCATGGAAGTGATCCTCGACGTGGTGTACAACCACACCGCCGAAGGCAACAACCTCGGCCCGACCCTAAGCTTCAAAGGCATCGACAACGGTGCCTACTACCGTCTGGTCGACAACGACCGACGCCACTACTTCGACACGACCGGCACCGGCAACTCCCTGCTGATGCGCTCGCCGCACGCGCTGCAGCTCATCACGGACAGCCTGCGCTACTGGGTCACCGAAATGCATGTCGATGGTTTCCGATTCGATCTTGCGGCCACGCTGGCCCGCCAATTCCAGGAAGTCGACAAGCTGTCCGCCTTCTTCGACATCGTCGAACAGGATCCGGTCATCTCCCGTGTCAAGCTCATCGCCGAACCTTGGGATTTGGGTTCCGGCGGCTATCAGGTGGGCGGCTTCCCGTCCAGCTGGTCCGAATGGAACGGCCGCTACCGTGATTGCGTGCGTGACTTCTGGCGTTCGCAACCATCGACGCTACCGGAATTCGCCAGCCGTCTGATGGGCAGCTCCGACCTGTATCAGATGAACGGCCGCCGTCCGGTGGCTTCCGTGAACTTCATCACCGCACATGATGGCTTCACCATGAACGATTTGGTGAGCTACAACGAGAAGCATAACGACGCCAACGGCGAAGGCAATAGGGATGGCGAAAGCAACAACCGTTCCTGGAACTGCGGTGTCGAAGGCCCGACCACCATCAAGGACGTCAACGACCTGCGGCAACAGCAGATGCGCAACATGTTCGCGACGTTGCTGTGCAGTCAGGGCATTCCGATGATCTGCGGCGGCGATGAGGTGGCACGCACGCAACAGGGCAACAACAATGCCTATTGCCAGGACAACGCCATTTCATGGACCAATTGGGATCTTGACGATAGTCAGAAGGATTTGCTTGAGTTCGTTTCGAAGCTGATTCATCTGCGACTCGAGCACCCGGTGCTCCACCGTCGTCGTTTCTTCACCGGCCGCGAGCCAGGAGACCCGGACGATAAGATTCCGCAGGTCGAATGGATGGACCACACCGGTTCCATCATGGACATGGAAGATTGGTCCAATACCCACGCGTTCTCGGTGATGATCTATCTGAACGGTTCCGATATTCCGGAAGCCGACTGGTATGGCAACCAGATGGTGGACAATAACTTCATCCTGATTTTCAACGCGCATTACGAGCCGATTATGTTCACCTTGCCGGACGAGCGGTATGGCAAGAAATGGCGTCTGGTCGTTGACACGCATAATCCGAAGGGTCCGGAACTCAACTATGAGGCCGGCTTCGCGATCACGGCGCAGTCGAGAAGCTTCCTGTTGCTGATGAGCGATAGAAAGCCCACCACAAAGAACTACGATTTCTGATAGCCATGAGAACAGGCGAGGTACCATCCGTACGGGTGACACACCTCGCCGTATTGTTTGTGGACTGTGCTCGTGAACCGTTACGAGAATTAGACTTCCGACGAGAGTCGGGAAACGGTTCCAGAAACGGTTTCGCTGACCTCCGCAAGATCCTCGACGGATTCTGGCCGCTTGGTTTGCGCCAGAATAAGCTGCGTCTGCACACGATCGGATTCGATGGCCGCAATCTGCCGTGAAAAGATGATGAACCAGCCCAGAAACATCATGCCGGCAAGAGCCTCGACGTTCGTCAACGTGTTACGCCCCGCCAGCCACTGGAACCCGGCAAGAGCCCCGATCACGATAGCTAGGTCTGAAATCACATATACTACTTTTGAAAGCTGCGGGGCCAGCCAAGGCAGCGCGATCATCAGCACGCTCATCAGGCAGGGAAGACCGCGGGCGAATACGTTGTGCAGAATCGGATGCGGCGTGTAACGGAACATGCCGATGCCGATGAAGGCGATGCCTGCGAGCGTCAGCATGGTCGATAGCAGAAGAATCCGCGCCTTGAAGTGTTTGGGAGCTTCTTTTTCATCGCTTGCAGACAGATACTGCATCTGCAGACGGTGCGTGGTGATGAGCTCCGAAATCGCGAAATAGCTGATGATGACGATGCAGACGCCGGCCAACATCAATGTCGAATTGAACATACGAGCAGCAAAAGTGGTTCGATCGCCCAATTGGGAGAAATTGTTGTTGTACCAGTATGGATCATCGGACGTCAATCCTGCGATGCTGACACCGGAAACCACGAAGAACGGCAACAAGGATGCGATGGTCTTGGCATTCATGAGTTCCGCCTGTACGAACGTGACATAGCCTACGACCCCCGAGATCGCGGCGCAGAGTGCAGTCAGATAGCCTTTTAACGTGCGCAACCCCATCATGTTGCTGGCAATGGAAAGCAGCATGAACGCCGTGACGAAAATGGTCGACGCGTAGACCACGGACAAAGCGAGTATCTCGAAGATACGGCGAATAGGAATGGTCCAGCCATGTTTCAACGTCATCGACCTGGAGTTGCGCGCATACCCCAAGGTGAACGAGATGACTCCACATCCCGCGGTGATTCCGGCACACACGGTGAACAGGCGTTGGGTGACACGCCAGATGGCGGGAGCGAATTGCAGATATAGGTCCATGGCGATCCATGCAAGAGTGGCGCATGCCATGAAGGAAATGATGCCTGAAGCCTCGGCTTGCTGATGACGTCCCATGCGCGTTCCCTCCAGTATTTGCCATTCTAGCCTGTCGTTGTCCTACCATACGCTACAATAGAAACTCGTGTTCACCTGCCACGTGCGGGAGTGCATGAACGGGCTGTAGCGCAGTTTGGTAGCGCGTCTGCTTTGGGAGCAGAATGTCGCAGGTTCAAATCCTGTCAGCCCGACAAAAAGCCCGGAGTTCCAATGGTTTTGCCACTTGGAATTCCGGGCTTCAATGATTGTGCGCACAAAAGAAACTCAGATGCCACACATGTTGTAGTCGGCGCTCAGATCATTCATGGCATGCAGGATCTTGTATGTGTAGACCAACGGCCCGACGATGATCAACGTGCCGAGAACGCTCCATAGCCAGTATGTCGCGGCCGTCACGGTCACCGGCAAATGCCGGGCGGCCTGTTCGGTGCCGATTCGAGCGCTGAGACGATGGTTCCAGACAAGCCAGCCGATGCCGAAAGTCAGCCAGCCGACAATGAAGAACATGAGGCAATAGTGCATGGTGCGCTTGCCGTCGCGACGCGTGGCGATCAGGTTCAAGGTTTCCCCAACCTCACTCATCTGCCAAATGTCGTAGATGCCGAAAGTGATGAGACCAAGCAGCACGAATTTGAGCAGGCCGCGTTTGGTACGCAACGCCGTTCCCGCCGGAACGGGAACCGGAGCCATTGGCTGAGGCTGTTGAGCGGCAGGCGGATAATATTGCTGTGATGCGGACGCGTAGAGCTGCGGCTGCGGCACGGCCGCATTCGGTTGTTGGGGTTGCGGCACAGGCACATATGGCTGTGGTTGCTGTGGCGATGTCATATTCTCTTCTTTCTTCTATGCGCTCGTTTCTTCTATGCGCTCGCTCTTCTCCACATTGAGGTGAAAAAGAACGGACGTCGTCAAAGGACGCCTACACGCAATGATGGGCAGATGGGGAAGGAGTTGTATAGTTTGCATCCCATATGGATACCAGCATGTCGCTGACGAGATGGACACGTCTTTTTCCGCAGGTTTTGGTTACCATGGGTCGCATGGAAGCACTTCAAGAGAACCTATGGCCGGCACCGTATGCCGGCAAACCGCTCAACGCCACTGTGGTGGTGCCGGGTAGCAAATCCCTGTCGAACCGGTATCTCATTCTCGCGGCTCTCGGATCGGAGCCGGTGCGTTTGGTAGGGCTGCTGCGCTCGCGTGACACCGAGCTGATGATGGAGGCGTTACGTGCGCTTGGCGTCCGCTGTGAGGTTGATGTCGAAACTGATACGACGGTAACGGTGACGCCGCCAGCGGATGGCCACTTCCATGGCAATGCGAAAATTTACTGCGGACTTGCCGGCACGGTGATGCGTTTCGTGCCGGGACTTGCGATGTTCGCCGATGGTCCCGTCGATTTCGATGGCGATGAGCAGGCATATGCCCGCCCGATGAAACCGGTGTTGGATGGCTTGCGGCAGTTGGGTGCGACCATTGAATACCACGGTGAAGAAGGCCGTCTGCCGTTCACAATCACTCCGCCCGCATTTGATTCGGCCGTGCGCGAAACGCCGAATGTGGTCTCCATCGATTCGTCCGGCTCTTCGCAGTTCATTTCCGGCCTGTTGCTGATCGGCTCGCGTGTGCCAGGCGGCCTTGAGCTGCACCATACGGGGAAAAAGACTCCAAGCCTGCCGCATATCCGAATGACGGTGGCCGATCTTAAAAGTGCTGGTGTGGATGCGATTGCAGATGAAGACGTTCATGTCTGGGGAGTCGCTCCGGGAACGGTTCAACTACCCGGACAGGTGACGGTCGAACCGGATTTGTCGAATGCCGCTCCGTTCCTGGGCGCCGCGTTGATCGCCGGCGGAACCGTGCGTGTGCCGCATTGGCCGGAAACCACCACGCAACCTGGTGGTTTGCTGCCGGGGTATCTTGAACGCATGGGAGCGCAAGTGTCTTTCCCGGAAAAGAACGGCATCCGTTATTGCGAAGTCACAGGTGGACATGCCATCAACGGTTTGGGTGATTTCGATCTGACCGCTGCCGGTGAAATCGCGCCATCGCTTGCTGCGATTCTGGCTTTCGCCGACAAACCGACCAATATGATCGGCATCGGCCATTTACGCGGACACGAGACGAACCGTCTTGAGGCGTTGGTCAATGAAATCACGCGTATTGGGGGAGAAGCTCGTGAATTGCCGGATGGATTGAAGATAACGCCCGTATCCGCGGGCTGCCTTCGACCGGCCGTGATGGAGACTTATGCCGATCATCGCATGGCCACGTTCGCTGCGATGCTTGGTTTGCGCATCAAAGGCATCCAAGTGGAGAACATCGCCGCCACGGCAAAAACCTTGCCGAATTTCGTGAATATGTGGAACGACATGCTTTCCTGACGGATGTATGAAAGAGATGTTGTGAAGGAGATTGTTCGATTCTAACGAGAGTGGACTCTTTTCGCCGCATAATGGGAGGGGCTTTCCGCGAGTAGTTCCGCGGGAAGCCCCTCCCATTACGTGTCTAAGCCTGCGGGCTCACTCCCATTCGATGGTTGCCGGCGGCTTGGAAGTGCAGTCAAGCACCACGCGGTTGATCTGACGGCATTCGTTGGTAATACGCGTCGAGATGGTGGCGAGCACGTCGTACGGGATACGCGACCAGTCGGCGGTCATGGCGTCTTCGGACGACACCGGACGCAACACGATTGGCGAGCCGTAGGTGCGTTCGTCACCCTGCACGCCCACGGAATGCACGTCGGCAAGCAGCACGACCGGGCACTGCCAGATGTCGCGGTCGAGGCCGGCCTTGGAAAGCTCCTCACGTGCGATGGCATCAGCTTCGCGCAGCAAGTCAAGACGTTCCTTGGTGATTTCGCCGATGATGCGGATGCCGAGACCCGGACCCGGGAATGGCTGACGCCAGACAATCTCATCCGGCAGACCGAGTTCGGTGCCAATGGCGCGCACCTCATCCTTGAACAGGGTGCGCAGTGGCTCGATGAGCTGGAATTTGATGTCCTTCGGCAGGCCGCCCACATTGTGGTGCGATTTGATGTTGGCCGCGCCATCGCCGCCGCCGGACTCTACGACGTCCGGATACAGCGTGCCCTGCACGAGGAATTTGACTTCCTTGCCGGAGGCACCGGCCTCTTCGATGACCTGACGCTGGGCCTTCTCGAACGTGCGGATGAACTTCTCTCCGATGATCTTGCGCTTCTTCTCCGGCTCGCTCACACCCTTCAGGGCGGTGAGGAAGTCTTCGGAGGCGTCCACGGCGATGAGCTTGATGCCGGTGGCCTCGACGAAATCATGTTTGACCTGCTCGGCCTCGCCCTTGCGCAGCAGACCGTGGTCCACGAACACGCAGGTGAGCTGCTCGCCGATGGCCTTATGCACCAGAGCCGCCGCGACGGCGGAGTCGACGCCGCCGGACAGGCCGCAAATCACCTGGGCGTCGCCGACCTTCTCGCGGATTTTCTTGACCTGGTCCTCGATGATGTTGGACGCGTTCCAGTTATCGCCGAGGCCGGCGCACTTGTGCAGGAAGTTCTCGATGAGCTTCTGGCCCATCGGAGTGTGCTTGACTTCCGGATGCCACTGCACGCCGTACAGTTTGCGGGACTCGTCCTGCATGGCGGCGACCGGTGCGCCTTCGGTGTGGGCGAGCACTTCGAAGCCTTCCGGCGCGGTCTTGACGGCCACGCCATGGCTCATCCACGTGCTTTGCTCTGCGGGAGAGCCGTCGAGCAGACCCTCCGCCTTGTCGATGGTGGTTTCCGTTTTGCCGTATTCGCCCAGGGCGGCCTTGTCGACATCCGCGCCCAACGCGTATGCCATGGCTTGGAAGCCGTAGCAGATGCCGAGCACCGGAACGCCCGCGTCGAACAGCTTCTTGTCGACGCGCGGAGCGCCCGGTTCGAACACGGAAGCGGGGCCACCGGACAGGATGATGGCCTGCGGATCCTTGGCCAGCATCTCATCGACCGGCATGGAATGCGGCACGAGCTCCGAATAAACATTGGCCTCACGCACGCGACGTGCGATCAGCTGGGCGTACTGGGCTCCGAAATCGACAACGAGCACAGGACCTGCAGCCATAACACTCTCCCTTTAATATGAGGTATCAAGAAACGAACAATACTAACTGCTCTATTGTGACGTTGCAAGGAGACATTGGAAACACGTGAACGGAGAATGAACGAATCTCACAATTGCTTACTCCCACCTACTCAACACGCCGCGTGTGTATCTAGGGAAACGAACGTGGGAAACATGTGTTAACCGACTAAAAACGTTGATTTTGAGCCGTTTTTCAATCTTTTTGATAGAGTGTGAAGTACGCACAAAAATCTCGATAAAAGCACACATTTGCGTACAGAAAAATAACAATTGAACACACAGTCGCAAAAAAACAGCAAAAAGTCGAACCGCGCTCGTAATATGTGCAAGTGACTGGAAATGAGGCATACCGCGTAACCGCAAGGTTTTAGGCATGGCTCATGACCTAAGGAAATAAACAATCGCACATCACAGTGCAGGAGTACAGGAGTACACATGACGAGTCCTGTTATTGGCACCCCTTGGAAGAAGCTGAACGCTCCGGTTTCCGAGGAAGCTATCGAAGGCGTGGATAAGTACTGGCGCGCAGCCAACTACCTCTCCATCGGCCAGATCTATCTGCGTAGCAACCCGCTGATGAAGGAGCCTTTCACCCGCGAAGACGTCAAGCACCGTCTGGTCGGTCACTGGGGCACCACCCCGGGCCTGAACTTCCTCATCGGCCACATCAACCGTCTCATTGCTGATCACCAGCAGAACACTGTGATCATCATGGGCCCGGGCCACGGCGGCCCGGCTGGTACCGCTCAGTCCTACCTGGACGGCACCTACACCGAGTACTTCCCGAACATCACCAAGGATGAGGCTGGCCTGCAGAAGTTCTTCCGCCAGTTCTCCTACCCGGGTGGCATCCCGTCCCACTACGCTCCGGAGACCCCGGGCTCCATCCACGAAGGCGGCGAGCTGGGTTACGCCCTGTCCCACGCCTACGGCGCTGTGATGAACAACCCGAGCCTGTTCGTCCCGGCCATCGTCGGCGACGGTGAAGCTGAGACCGGCCCGCTGGCCACCGGCTGGCAGTCCAACAAGCTCATCAACCCGCGCACCGACGGTATCGTGCTGCCGATCCTGCACCTCAACGGCTACAAGATCGCCAACCCGACCATCCTGTCCCGCATCTCCGACGAAGAGCTCCACGAGTTCTTCCACGGCATGGGCTATGAGCCGTACGAGTTCGTCGCTGGCTTCGACAACGAGGATCACCTGTCGATCCACCGTCGTTTCGCCGAGCTGTTCGAGACCGTCTTCGACGAGATCTGCGACATCAAGGCCGCCGCTCAGACCGACGACATGACTCGTCCGTTCTACCCGATGATCATCTTCCGTACCCCGAAGGGCTGGACCTGCCCGAAGTTCATCGACGGCAAGAAGACCGAGGGCTCCTGGCGTTCCCACCAGGTGCCGCTGGCTTCCGCCCGCGATACCGAGGCCCACTTCGAGGTCCTCAAGAACTGGCTCGAGTCCTACAAGCCGGAAGAGCTGTTCGACGAGAACGGCGCCGTGAAGCCGGAAGTCACCGCCTTCATGCCGACCGGCGAACTGCGCATCGGTGAGAACCCGAACGCCAACGGTGGCCGCATCCGCGAAGAGCTGAAGCTGCCGAAGCTGGAAGACTACGAGGTCAAGGAAGTCGCCGAGTACGGCCACGGCTGGGGCCAGCTCGAGGCCACCCGTCGTCTGGGCGTCTACACCCGCGACATCATCAAGAACAACCCGGACTCCTTCCGTATCTTCGGACCGGATGAGACCGCTTCCAACCGTCTGCAGGCCGCTTACGACGTCACCAACAAGCAGTGGGACGCCGGCTACCTGTCCGCTCAGGTCGACGAGCACATGGCTGTCACCGGCCAGGTCACCGAGCAGCTTTCCGAGCACCAGATGGAAGGCTTCCTCGAGGGCTACCTGCTGACCGGCCGTCACGGCATCTGGAGCTCCTATGAGTCCTTCGTGCACGTGATCGACTCCATGCTGAACCAGCACGCCAAGTGGCTCGAGGCTACCGTCCGCGAGATTCCGTGGCGCAAGCCGATCTCCTCCATGAACCTGCTCGTCTCCTCCCACGTGTGGCGTCAGGATCACAACGGCTTCTCCCACCAGGATCCGGGTGTCACCTCCGTCCTGCTGAACAAGTGCTTCAACAACGATCACGTGATCGGCATCTACTTCCCGGTGGATTCCAACATGCTGCTCGCTGTGGCTGAGAAGTGCTACAAGTCCACCAACAAGATCAACGCCATCATCGCCGGCAAGCAGCCGGCCGCCACCTGGCTGACCCTGGACGAAGCTCGCGCCGAGCTCGAGAAGGGTGCTGCCGAGTGGAAGTGGGCTTCCAACGTGAAGTCCAACGATGAGGCTCAGATCGTGCTCGCCGCCACCGGTGATGTTCCGACTCAGGAAATCATGGCCGCTGCCGACAAGCTGGACGCCATGGGCATCAAGTTCAAGGTCGTCAACGTGGTTGACCTGGTCAAGCTGCAGTCCGCCAAGGAGAACAACGAGGCCCTCTCCGATGAGGAGTTCGCTGAGCTGTTCACCGAGGACAAGCCGGTCCTGTTCGCTTACCACTCCTATGCCCGCGATGTGCGTGGTCTGATCTACGATCGCCCGAACCACGACAACTTCAACGTTCACGGCTACGAGGAGCAGGGCTCCACCACCACCCCGTACGACATGGTTCGCGTGAACAACATCGATCGCTACGAGCTCCAGGCTGAAGCTCTGCGCATGATTGACGCTGACAAGTACGCCGACAAGATCAACGAGCTCGAGGCCTTCCGTCAGGAAGCCTTCCAGTTCGCTGTCGACAACGGCTACGATCACCCGGATTACACCGACTGGGTCTACTCCGGTGTCAACACCAACAAGCAGGGTGCTATCTCCGCTACCGCCGCAACCGCTGGCGATAACGAGTGAGCCTAGGCTATTTGGCCTGATTGCTTGATAAAAGCCCCAAGGGATTGTTCCCTTGGGGCTTTTTCGTATTACGGTGCGATATGCTTGGCTTAAAACAGCAAAACCGCTAGCGCGTGTCAGTTACCGTTTGCACATTACAATTGCTCATTGTGCGAACGATGCGGTATCGCACCCGAATAATGCGAAGTACATAGGAGACACCGTGAGTTTTACCAGCGTCACCATCATCAGTCCCGAAGCGGCTAACGGCCGTAATGTTGTCGCCCTTGGAGTCACCAAGACACTTGCCGCAGCCGGCAAGACCGGAGTGTTCCGTCCGGCGGTCTGCAGAAAAGACACCTTCACGGACGTGCTGATCGAAGCTTCCAATGCCGGTTTGAGCCGGGAACAGTCCGTCGGCGTGTGCCCCAAGCGCGCTCGTAACGATAAGGAAGGTTCGCGGGCGGATATCGTTGCGGCCTACACCCAAGCCGTAGAAACAGCCCGACCGGATGCCATGGTGATTGTCGGCACCGACAGGTCAGCAGTCAATGATCCCGCGATGTTCTCTTTCAACGCTGACGTCGCGGCAGACCTCCAATCGCCGGTCCTGCTGGCCGTATGCACTATCGAACGCACACCGGAACAAGTCAAAAGCACGGTTGAGGCATCCACCAAGGTCATCGAAGACGCCGGGAGCAAAGTCGTCGGCGTGTTCATTACTGGGTGTGACGACACGCAGCCGAATCCACTCAAAGCATGCTTCGTCGACTACCCGGTGCCGGTGTGGACGCTACCTGCCGTCGATTTCAACGACGATGACGCCATCAGCAAGGCAGACGAAGCGTTCGCGACGAACGTCGACGCCGTGGAACTGACCGTGGCACTCGAATCGCCATTCGACGCCCCGACCACACCCTATGCTTTCCAATACGGTCTGCTGGGCAAGGCGAAGGCGGACAAGAAGACCATCGTGCTGCCGGAGGGCAACGAGGATCGCATCATCAAAGCCGCCGATTATCTGCTGGAGCGCGACATCGTCGATCTGATCATCGTCGGAGACGAAAACGCCATTCTCGCCCGCGGCCAGGAATTGGGATTGAAATCGCTTGGCAAGGCGAAATTCCAAGCCAAGGATGATGAAACGGTGCTGGAACCCATGGTGGCGAAGCTGTGCGAGCTGCGCGCCAAGAAAGGCATGACCGAAGAGCAGGCGCGCAAACAGCTGGCCGATGACAGCTATTTCGGCACCATGCTTGTGGTGATGGGCATGGCGGACGGTCTCGTGTCCGGTTCCGTCAACTCCACGGCCAATACCGTGCGTCCGGCCCTGCAGGTCATCAAGACCAAGCCAGGAACGTCGCTGGTCTCCGGAGCGTTCCTGATGTGTTTCAAGGACCATGCCGCCGTGTTCGCCGACTGTGCCATCAACCTTAACCCCAATGCCGAGCAGCTCGCCGAAATAGCAATCCAATCCGCCGAAACGGCCAAGGCGTTCGGCCTTGAACCGAAGGTGGGCATGCTGTCCTATTCCACGCTGGGCTCCGGAAAAGGACCCGACGTCGACCTCGTCGAGGAAGCCACCACCATCGTCAAAGACAAGGCTCCCGACCTTGCGGTGGTCGGATCGATCCAGTTCGACGCGGCATGGTCTCCGACCGTGGCCGCGACCAAAGCCAAGGGCGATCCGGTGGCGGGCCATGTCAATGTGTTCGTATTCCCGGATCTGTGCGCGGGCAACATCGCATACAAGGCGGTACAGCGTTCCTCGGGAGCGGCCGCCGTCGGGCCGGTGCTGCAGGGTCTCAACCGCCCGGTGAACGATCTGAGCCGTGGCGCCACGGTCCAGGACATCATCAACACCATCGCCCTGACCGCCATCGAGGCCCAGTAATCGGGCATTTTGTAGCAAGCAACGAGTAATCTAAGGTTTTGGAAAGTCGCGTAAGCGGCACATCGATTAACACATGGAGGATGCCCACAATGGCGAAAACCGTCCTTGTCATCAATTCCGGTTCCAGCTCTATCAAGTATCAGCTGGTTGATCTTGAAACCGGCGAAGGTATCGCTTCCGGTCTGGTCGAGAAGATCGGCGAGCCGGTTGACGGTCATTACAAGCACGAGTACAACGGCGAGAAGCATGAGCTCGAAGAGCCGATTCACGACCATGAGCAGGGTCTGAAGCGCGTGCTCGGCTTCTTCGACGAGTTCGGCCCGAAGCTCGCCGACGCAGGCATCGTGGCCGTCGGCCATCGCGTGGTGCAGGGTGGTTCCATCTTCCCGAAGCCGGCTCTGGTCAACGACAAGACCATCGGCCAGGTCAAGGACCTCGCCGTGCTCGCCCCGCTGCACAACGGTCCGGAGGCCAAGGGCGCTGAGGTCATGCGCTCCCTGCTGCCGGATGTTCCGCAGATCTTCGTGTTCGATTCCTCCTTCTTCTTCCAGCTGCCGAAGGCTTCCAGCACCTACGCGCTGAACAAGGAAGTCGCCCAGCAGTACCATATCCGCCGTTACGGCGCCCATGGCACCTCCCACGAGTTCATCTCCTCCGTCGTGCCGTCCGTCATCGGCAAGCCGGCCGAAGGCCTCAAGCAGATCGTGCTGCACATCGGCAACGGTGCTTCCGCCTCCGCCGAAATCTCCGGCAAGCCGGTTGAGACCTCCATGGGTCTGACCCCGCTGGAAGGCCTCGTGATGGGTGGCCGTACCGGCGACATCGATCCGGCCGTCGTCTTCCACCTGATTCGCAACGCCCACATGAGCGTGGACGAACTGGACACCCTGTTCAACAAGCGTTCCGGCATGATGGGTCTGACCGGCTTCGGCGACCTGCGTGAAGTGCATCGTCTGGTCGAAGAGGGCAACGAGGACGCCAAGCTGGCTCTCGACATCTACGTGCACCGCATCGTCGGCTACATCGGCAACTACACCGCTCAGATGGGTGGCGTCGACGTGATCACCTTCACCGCAGGCGTTGGCGAGAACGATGACGTCGTGCGCAAGATGGTCTGCGACAAGCTCGCTCCGTTCGGCGTCAAGTTGGATGAGGAGAAGAACGCGACCCGTTCCAAGGAACCGCGCATCATCTCCACCCCGGATTCCGCAGTCACCATCTGCGTCATCCCGACCAACGAGGAGCTGGCCATCGCCCGCAAGTCCGCCGCCATCGCAGAAGAAGGCAAGGACTCCTACGGCAACGTCTTCTCCAAGTGAGTGACGTGTCACGTTTCGGCTGGTAGAGGAACGTGACGGCAAACGGTATGAATCTGCGCCGCCGTGCCTGATAATCGATATCATCGGTCAATCAGGCACGGCGGCGCAGTGCGTTGGGCCCCCCTTTCCGCGATTCGCAAGGGATTGCTTGGTAGTACGATACGACAGGTTGCACTGTACCGTGCAATGATGTAAGAGAGAACGGTTGGTTATTCGTGGCTGCTAAACGACGTTTCGTCGGTTTGGACGGGCTTAAAGGCATAGCCCTTATTGCGATTGTGCTGTATCACTGCGATGAGCTTTCGCTTCAAGGCGGGTTTTTCGGTGTGGATGTGTTCTTCACCATCTCCGGTTTCCTGATTTTCTCATCGCTGCTCAATCGTATCGATTCAGGTAAAGGCTTGGAACTGGGGGAGTACTTCCTCAAACGGTTCCGCCGGATTTATCCCGCGCTGTTTGCTCTTATCCCGATTTCGGTGACGTTGGCATGGCTGGTGAACCGCGACATGCTTGTCGGCATCCGGAACCAGATCATGACCGTGCTTCTGGGATGCTACAACTGGTATGCCATCAGCAGCGGAGCCAGCTATTTCTCCCAGATGAACCCTGACATATTCCGTCACCTATGGTTCATGTCGTTGCTCATGCAGTTTTATCTGATCGCTCCATTCGTGGTTTTGCTGCTGCGAAAAATCATCATCAGATGGGCTCCGGTATGCATACTGACAGCCCTTGCCGGAGCAAGCGCGGTATCCATGGGACTGCTATACCACTCTGGCGCTGACCCCACACGTGTGTATTTCGGCACCGACACGCACGCCATGGGCCTATGGCTCGGTGCCGCGCTGGCTTGGATACTGCCGATTCTCAGACATGAGCATGGGCGAGCCAATGAATCGCGGATAATGGAACGATTCCATAAGATATGGATTCAATTCGGCCCGATAGTTGCCTTTGGCTCATTGCTGGCATTGCTGTGGATGATGCGGCATATCACTCAAGGCCCAGCGGCGTTCCATGGCGGTATCTTCGTCGCCTCCGTGCTTGCTGTGGTGCTGATCGCAGGAACCATACCATTCGGATCCTGGATGCAGGATCTGCTTGTGTTCAAGCCGCTTGCCGCTTTGGGTCATTATTCGTATGGCATTTATCTGTGGCATTGGCCATTATGGCTGCTGCTGAGGTCCCTGCTGCCCCAGTGGGGCGCATGGCATGCCGACAGGCTGCTGGCCTTCACCTTCATCCTCACCGTGCTGTTCGCGTTCGCATCTTGGCGGCTGTTCGAGAAGCCAGTCGCTCGTGCGGGATTCATCGCGTTGATTCGTCCGATCAGTGGAGACGAAGCCGAGCATTGCGGCCGTCTGATATCCACGGTCGTGGTGCTGGCATGCTCATGGAGCTTCTGCGGATACGCTGTGGCGACGGCACCGGAACAAACCAGTGTGGCGCAATCCTTGGGTATCAGCGCCAGGCTGTTGCAGCAACGCAATCATGCCGCTTTGGAACGACGCAGAACACCGATGCCAAGGAAGCCACGGCATAAGATGCCGGATGGTTCGCAAATGGCCGCCATCGGAGATTCGGTGATGCTGGCGTCCAGCAAAGGATTGCGGGACACGTTCCCCAACATCATTGTGGATGCCGAAGTCTCACGGTCGATGGCGAAGGGACAGGGTCTTGTCGATCAATTGAAAGCGCAAGGGAATCTGCGCCCCTGGGTCTTGGTGGGACTTGCCACCAACTCCGTGGTGACCAATGATCAGCTTGACGATCTGCTGAATGATGTCGGCCCCGATCATGTGCTGGTGCTCATTAACGCGCACGCTCCCGTTTCATGGGTTCCTGGCACCAATGCCGTGTTGAAGCAATTCGCCGCGGCGCATTCCAACAACGTCGTACTGGTCGATTGGGACGGGACCATTTCCCAGCATGCTGACGAACTTGCCGGAGATGGCATCCATCCGGGAATGTCCAATACGATCTACGCGCAGGCGGTCAAGGATTCAATTGCCGCTTGGATCAAGCAAGGGCACTGATTGATGCGTTGACGACTTCCATACGAGGTCCGCCACATGCCGTCGCATATGAATGATCCCCATTCCGTGGAAATCGGAATGGGGATCATTCATATGCGGACGATGCCGATATTAGGGAAATCAGGCCTCCTGATGCTGAGGAGCGGACAGGAAGTGCTCCTCGCTAGGCAGAACGGCGTTGAGAATCACAGCCACCACGAACGACACCGCGATGCAGTTGGAAGCGAAGATGGACTGGAACAGCGCCGGGAAGTTGGCGAAAATGTCGCCGACCTGGGTGAAACCGATGCCAATGGTCAGGCTCAACGCGGCGATGGTGATGTTGCGCTGCGTGTAACCGGCCTCGGAAATCATCTGGAATCCGGACAGGATGATATTGCCGAACATCATGATGGTGCAGCCGCCAAGCACAGCCTGCGGCAGGGAGTTGAAGACCTCTGCAACGGCCGGAACGAAGCTGGCGAGCACCAAAATCAGACCGCCGGAAAGAATCACCTTGCGGTTGACCACCTTGGTCATCGCCACCAGACCGATGTTCTGCGCGAACGAAGTCAATGGCAGGCAGCCGAACAAACCGGACACGGAGGAGATTAAGCCGTCGCCGGCAATAGCTCCGGCGGTTTCCTTGTCGGTGGGTTGACGGTCGAGACCGACCTTGGTAAGCGCCGCTGTGTCGCCCAACACCTCAACCGAGGAAACGACATACAGCAGAGCGAAGGAGATAATCGCACCCGGATCAAACTCAAGCTTGAACGGCATGAAATGCGGCACCGACACGACCTGCAGATTGGCGAAACCGGAGAAATCGACCTTTCCCATGAAAATCGCGACCACATAGCCCACGACAAGGCCGAACAGCACGGAAAGCTGCTTGGCGGTGCCCTTCATGAGCAGCTGGAACGCAAGGCAAGCCACCAGCGAAATCAGGCCAAGCGTCAGATTCTGCCAGCTGCCGAAATCCTTCGCGCCGGAACCGCCGCCGAAGCTCGTGGCGCCGACGGACAGGAGCGAAAAACCAATCGAGGTGACGACAATCGCGGAAACGATCGGCGGGACGAAACGACGCCAATACTTGGCCGTCAAACCAAGCACGACCTCCAACAGGCCGCCAAGCACCACGGCGCCGGCGACTGCGCCATAACCCTGATGCTGCGCGATCGACATGGCGGCCGCGACGTAGGTGAAGGAAATGCCGGTGACCATCGGCAGACGGGAACCAATCAGCCACACACCGTACAGCTGCAGGCAGGTGCCGAGACCTGCGACCAGCAGGCCGGCCTGAATGATGGCGGCGGACTGCGCGGCATCCATCTTGGCGGCCGTGGCCACCAGGAAGATAGGCGCGAGATTCGCCACGAACATGGCCATGACGTGCTGCAGGCCGAACGGAATGCCCTTCCAGAACGACACCGGTGCGTCAAGACTGCTCAACGCCTCAAAAGACACGCCTTTTTTAGTGTCTTTTGCCTTCGTCTTTTTTTCGGTTTTCTCTGTGTTCTTCTCTTCGCTCAACTGTTACATCCTCTCTTATAATCGTTTGAGCGTGCTGAAAAAAATCAGGAGCGGAATTCGATGGTGCCGTTTTCCGGATCCATCGATTCGACGATTGCCAGGGAATCGACGTCGTACCCTTCCTCACGCAGCTGGTCGCCACCGCCTTGGAAGCCCTTTTCCACTGCGATGCCGATGCCTTCCACAGTGGCTCCGGCCTCATGGCATAGCTCGATCAGGCCTTTTAACGCCTTGCCGTTGGCAAGGAAATCGTCGATCAGCAGCACGTGGTCACCTTCATTGAGATAGCGCTTGGACACGATGACAGGGAACTCCTTCTGCTTGGTGAAGGAATACACGGTGGTCGTGTACTGGTCGCCGTCAAGATTGATGGACTGCGCCTTCTTGGCGAACACCACCGGGACATTGCCGAAATGACGGGCCACGACACAGGCGATGCCAATGCCGGAAGCCTCAATGGTCAGAATCTTATCGATGGTCTTGCCCTTGAAATGCTCGGCCCAAGCGGCGCCCATATGGTCGAACAGCTCGACATCGCACTGATGGTTGAGGAACGCGTCCACTTTCAGCACATTGCCGGGTTTGACGGTACCCTGCTGCACAATGCGCTCTTCAAGCTCCTTCATGAAACCCCTTAATCTTGTCGGCCGCGAAAGCGGCATCAGATGATGGCATACGGCGAGCCGTATATAGGAGTTCAGCATACGCGCCCCAATTGACCGTGCGAGTCGGACCCCTGACCTGCTCATGTGATAAACATGAATGCTGCGAACAAATGTTTGAATATGAGCGTGCGCGAAGAAAAGAGGAATCGGTGGAACAGAGCATGGGACCTGTGATGTGCGATCCGCGGAGCCTGATAGAGGGACTCAACCCCCAACAGGAAGAAGCGGTGAAATACTACGGCCAGGCATTGCTCATCGGCGCCGGCGCAGGCTCAGGCAAGACCCGTGTGCTGACACGTCGCATCGCATGGCTGCTGGCGCATGGCTTCTGGGCAAGCAGCATCCTCGCCATCACCTTCACCAACAAGGCGGCCGCGGAAATGCGTGAACGTCTCGTGACTTTGGTCGGGCCGGAAGCCGAACATATGTGGATCTCCACCTTCCACTCCGCCTGCGTACGCATCCTACGCCGCGACGGCAAGGAAATCGGCCTTAAATCGGGCTTCTCGATTTACGACACCGCGGACAGCGAGCGACTGGTCAAACTGATCGCAGCCGACCTGAACATCGATACGAAGCGGTATACGCCACGCATGCTGCTGGGCAAGATATCCGACTGCAAGAACGCGTTGGTTTCCTGGAAAGACCAGCTGAAAAAAGCGAACTGCGATTACACCCCGGGACAGCGTGGATACCAGGTGAGCGCCGGCGACGTCGACGAACTGGTCGCCGTCGTCTACGCCGAATACCAGCATCGTCTGGCGCTCGCCAACGCAGTCGACTTCGACGATTTGATCATGCGCACCGTGGAATTGCTCCAAACCTGCCCGCAGGTGAGCGAATACTATCGGCACAGGTTCCGTTACATCTTCGTGGACGAGTATCAAGACACCAACCATGCCCAATATGTGCTCGTACGTGAATTGTCCGGCATCGATTCGGACGAACAGCCCGACCCGCAGGCGAGGGGAGCGGGCCGTGTGGGACCGAGCTGGATTACCGTGGTGGGTGATTCCGACCAATCCATCTACGCGTTCCGAGGTGCGGACATCCGTAACATCCAAGATTTCGAACAGGATTTCCCGAACGCCAAAACCATCATGCTCGAACAGAACTACCGTTCGACGCAGACCATCCTCGACGCGGCGAACGCGGTGATCGCGAAAAACGAAAACCGCAAGCCGAAGAAACTGTGGACGGCGCTTGGTCAAGGCGACAAAATCGTCGGCTATGCCGCCGACAACGCACAGCAGGAAGCCGGATGGATAGCGAACGAAATCGCACGAATCCACACCGAGGAAGACGTCGCTTACCGTGACATCGCCATCATGTACCGAGCCAACGCGCAGTCACGTTCGCTGGAAGAGGCCATGATCAACGCCAATCTGCCGTATCAGCTGGTCGGCGGCACCAAATTCTATGAACGTAGGGAAGTCAAGGACGCCATCGCGTATTTGCAGGCCATCGTGAATCCCGCGGATAATGTGAACGTGCGGCGTATCCTCAATGTGCCTAAACGAGGACTCGGCGCACGCGCGGAGGGATTGGTGGCCGGCTACGCGGACGCGCATGGCCTCACGTTCTTCGAATCCATTGAACATATGGACCAGATTGAAGGCATGACAGGCCGTACCACCAAACCGTTGGGCGCATTCCGTGATCTGATGCACGAGCTGGCCGATTTCGCCAAGGAACATGATTCGAAACCATCCGAAGTGGTGGCCGAAGTACTGGACAAAAGCGGTCTTCTGGAGGAATTGCAACGTTCCGAGGATCCGCAGGATGCTTCGCGTGTGGACAATCTTTCCCAGTTGCAGTCCGTGGCCGCCGAATTCGAGCAGAACACGCCGGATGCCACGTTGGCCGGTTTCCTGGAGACTACGGCATTGGTCGCCGACTCGGATCAGTTGCCGGGAGAGGGCGAGGATTCCGGCAAGGTCACGATGATGACCTTGCATACGGCAAAAGGTTTGGAATATCCGTATGTGTTTCTTACGGGTATGGAACAGGGCACGTTCCCGCACCAGCGTGCCATGGAGGACACCAGCGAGCTGTCCGAGGAGCGTCGTCTGGCATACGTGGGCATCACCCGTGCGAAGCGTCGGCTGTATGTGACCCGTGCGGCGGTGCGTGCCCAATGGGGGCAGGCCAATGACATGATGCCCAGCCAGTTCCTGGATGAGATTCCGGATGAACTCATCGATTGGAAACGTCGTGAGGCCGGTGTGGAGCGCATGCGCGCCAGCTGGGGAGATGACGACGAGTTCGGCGGGTGGGACGATGATGACGATTTCGGATCCACTTCCTTCGGCGGATCGATGTACGGATCGTCGACATACGGTTCCTCATCGTATGGTTCTGGTTCTCGCGGATCGCATCCCACTTATGGGTCGTCTCATGGATCGCACAGCTCGTATGGTTCCGGACGGTCCTCCTACGGCTCGGGAAGCCGCCGTTTCTCTGGCGGATCGCACTCTGGCTCGTCCTCATACGGTTCGTATGGCTCATCCCGGTCGTCATACGGCTCCGGCAAGCCCTCCGGCAAATCCGGTAAGGTCACCACGCGCCGCGCCAAGCCAAAGGATCTGACGAAATCGGCTCCGGCAAGTTCGTTGGACGGCAACAACGGATTGAGCATTTCGGATTTCCAGATAGGCGACAGAATCACCCATGACCATTACGGTTTGGGAAAGGTCATCGAAACGCAGGACAAGGGCGCGAATTCGGTGATCACCGTCGATTTCGGCACGGATGGCGTCAAACGATTGCTGCTTCGTGTGGCGCCTATTGAAAAGCTCTGACGTCTTTTTCCAATAGGCGCCCCTCGTGGCGGCGCCGTTGTGGGCTCATAACACGGATTGAGTGAAAAAACAAGTCTTTTCTTTCGGAGCATTTGTTGCGATAATCGGCGATGTTTGCTTTTCGAGAGGAAGAACCATGCCAAGAAAACTGTTCGCCGCGATATCGCAGATTGTTCTGGGCGCGCTGATTGCCATCGCCCCACAGACCTTCGCGCATGTGTGTGCCGTCAAAGACATGCCCATGGCATGCCACTACACCGCTCGGGTCGCTCTGGGACTGGGCGTCGTCATCGCATTGCTGGCAATAATCGGATTTTTCGCGCCAAGCCGGGTCAGGGCCGGATTGGATATCGCCAATGCCGTGCTGGGCGTGCTTGTCGTTCTGGTGCCGACCATGCTGGTAGGCGTATGCAGAGGCTCCATGATGCATTGCCATATGGTGACGATGCCGACGCTTATCGTATTGGGCGTGCTGCTGGCGGCGCTCGCAGCAGTCGCCGCATATCTCGATCTCAAGCCGGCAAAGCGTGGCTGACGTGCCGCATATCACCCTTGCGAAACTACCGCTGGCCAATCTGCGTCGCAAACCATTCCGCACTTCGGCGCTTGTCATTGTGGTCGTCATGCTCACTGTGGCGTTCTATGGAGGCGCGCTGCTTTCCATGAACCTGAACAACGGGTTGAACAGCATGCGGGAACGTATGGGCGCCGATCTGATGGTCACGCCGCAGAACACGAAAAACCAGGCTGAGGCGTTGCTCACGGGAAACTCTTCGAGCACGTTCTACTTCACCAATGACATTGGAGGCCAAATCGCCAAAGCGGACGGTGTGGGCGAAAGCACGGTGCAGACGTACATCTCCTCGCTTGCGGCAGCCTGCTGCGACGAAAAGGTGCAGATCATCGGCTTCAACCCCGACACCGACTTCGTCATCACTCCTTGGGTGGCTTCGCAATTCGACGGCACACTCCGTCGCGGCCAAATCATAGCAGGCGCCAGCATCAACGTGTCGGACAACAATACGGTCAAACTGTACGGTCATGAATTCCCCGTGGCCGCGCAACTGGCCGATACCGGAACGTCACTGGACAATTCCGTATTCGTGAACATGGACACGGTGCCGGATGTCGTTTCCTATTCCGCGCAGGTCGGACATGCCGCGATTCCTGAAGAATACGCCGGCAAAGCGGTATCCGCCGTGCTCGTCAAAGTCAAGGACGGATATTCCGCACAACAGGTCGCCTCGAATATCGCAAAAGCCACGGGGATCGAAAGTTTGGGATATGTGTATCCGGGCGGCATCACGGCTACGACGAAAACGAATCTCAAGGTGATCATCCGCTATGTGGCGGTGTTCATCACGGTGTTCTGGACTATGGGATTGGTCGTGATGTTGGCGGTGTTTTCGTCGGCTATGAACGAACGCAAGCGTGAATTCGCCGCGTACCGTATTCTCGGCGCCGATCGTGCGACCCTGGTGGGCATTATCGTCAAGGAATCGGCAACCATCGGAGCTATTGGAGGTGTGATCGGTGTGACCTGTACCTCGTTGGTCGTGTTTCCGTTCAGTGGTCTGATCGCTAAGGAACTTCAATTGCCGTATCTGCAGATTGGCGTCGGTAAAGTGGCGGTACTGATAGTCGTCGCTCTCCTGTTCGCCGTGCTTACGGGCCTGGTCGCATCCCTCGCCACAACGGTGCGTCTTTCCGCCCCACAGGCATACCTGACGCTGAGGGAGGGGGAGTGATGCCGGAACAGTCCATATTGGAGGTTCGTGGCCTTACCCGTGAATTCGTACGCCGAGGCAAACCTTTCCCCGCGGTGGATGATGTGAATCTCACGCTCGATCCAGGCGAATTCATGGCGATCGTCGGCCGATCCGGAAACGGCAAAAGCACTTTGCTCAATCTCGTCACGGGATTGCTGAAACCTACATCCGGTTCGATTCTGCTGGCCGGTAACGAGGTGACCACGTTAAACGACAAACAGATGTCGATTTTGCGCAACCGCACCATCGGCTTCGTCACGCAGATCCAGACACTATTGCCGAACCTCACCGCAATCGACAATGTGGTCCTTCCCGCAGTGCTGCATCGCAACCCGTCTCGGTATGAAACCGAAATCGATGAACGGACGAATGACGCACAATCACAGGAACAGACGGCGTCTTCCGTCGTGGTCGATGGCCTTCCCGACGTCATCCAACCAGCTTCGACGCAGATGGCTTCTTCATCTCAGCCCGACCATTTGACGCAACGCGCGCAACATCTGTTGGATCAACTGCTTGTAGGCGAGCTTGCGACATGCTATCCGAAGGAGCTCTCTGGCGGCGAGATGCGCCGCGTCTCCATCGCCCGAGCGTTGATGAACAAGCCGAAACTGCTGATCGCCGATGAACCGACAGGAGATCTGGATGCCGAAAGCGCCGCAATCGTCATGCGGCTGCTGCGGCAAGTAGCGGATGACGGTACCTCGGTGCTTATGGTTACCCATGATCCGGACACGCTTGCTTATGTGGACCATACCTATCGTATGGATAGGGGAGTGCTTACTCGGGCCTGACGTTTTTAAGACATGCCGATGTAGGTGAATCGGAGCATCTCGTCCGTCCCCCATGTGTATGATTAGCGATTGGTGTGCGCCCGGAAGGACGTATGCCGTCTGGAGTCTTAGCCCATCAGTGGGTCGGCGGCCATCCGTGGTGTTCTGCATTGCGGGTCAAGCCGTTCGCGCATTGCGCGAAGAAGCACTGGAGAGGCTGGCTCAGCGTATGCCGGACTTCGGCATACGTTCCGTTCAGACAACGACAGAACAAACAAAGGATTAAACCAATGACGAACGTTCAGCGTTCCCGCCGTCAGGTGCGTCTTTCCCGCGCCCTCGGCATCGCTCTGACCCCTAAGGCTCAGCGCATCTTCGAAAAGCGTCCGTATGCTCCTGGCGAGCACGGCCGCACCCGTCGCCGCACTGAATCCGATTACGCAGTGCGTCTGCGCGAGAAGCAGCGTCTTCGCGCCCAGTACGGCATCTCCGAGAAGCAGCTCCGCGCCGCTTACGAGAAGGGCACCCACACCGCCGGCCAGACCGGCAACGCCATGCTGACCGATCTTGAGACCCGTCTCGACGCTCTGGTCCTGCGTGCAGGCTTCGCCCGCACCACCGCCCAGGCTCGCCAGTTCGTGGTCCATCGCCACATCCTCGTCGATGGCAACATCGTCGATCGTCCGTCCTACCGCGTCAAGCCGGGCCAGACCATCCAGGTCAAGGCCAAGAGCCAGACCATGGTTCCGTTCCAGGCCGCTGCCGAAGGTGTGCACCGCGATGTGCTGCCGGCGGTTCCGGGCTACCTGGACGTCAACCTGCCTTCCCTGAAGGCCACCCTGACCCGCAAGCCTGAAGCCGAGGAGATCCCGGTGCAGGTCAACATCCAGTACGTGGTCGAATTCTACGCCCGCTGATCTGGATTACCATACTGTAAGAACATACAGTTTAAGGACATACAGCGAAAGCCTCGCAGCCGTTACGGTTGCGAGGCTTCTCGTTTTTTATGGCGTTTCCGGCGGCATGTCGTTTGGCTGATTCCACAGGTACCATGGAAACCATGTTGCTTCATCTTCATCTGGTCCGTCACGGACAGACGTTTTTCAACCGATATAACAGACTCCAGGGATGGTCGAATTCCCCGTTGACCGATGCGGGACTTGCCGATGCGGACAAGGCCGCTGCCAAACTCCGGGACATTGAGTTCGCCGCGGCATACTGCTCCGACACCACACGCGCCCAGGTGACGGCACAACGGATCCTCGATGCGAACGAAGCCGCAGGACACGTTCGTCCGTCACTGGTCAGCGACATGCATTTCCGTGAGCAGTTCTACGGTTATTTCGAGGGACAGGACATGTCCGTCGCATGGACCGCTGCCGGTGGTCCCCATGGTGCGAAGAACTACAACGACATCGTCCGCAAATACGGGCTTGCCGCCACCCGCGACTTTCTCAAAGAAGCCGATCCGTTCCATGACGCCGAATCCGATAACGAGTATTGGCATCGTGTGGAGGACGGCTTCGCTTTGATTGCGGACAACCCTCGGCTTAAGAACGGCGACCACGTGCTGCAGATCTCCCACGGCAATACATTGTTGAGCCTTATGCACCGATTCGCCCCGGAAGGATACGATTTGAGCGAACGTCCGGCCAACGGTTCGGTGACCTGCCTTGATTTTGACACGAACGAACCCATGGACCGCGCGGTGAGTGTGGTCTCGTACAACCAGTGAACGTATTTGCCACAGTCGTGGCTTTTTACTAGTCTTATGCGGGTATTGTGTTCGCGGGCAACCGTGGAGCTGAAAAGAGGTACAAGATGGGTGTTGGAGAGATCGCCGGTCTGATTGCGGCAATTGCATTCGCGGTGCTTGCCGGTTTCATGATCTACCCGCTGATCCGTCTCGGCAAATTGTTCGACCAGATCGCGCAGACCGTCAAAGACACCGGAGACCATGCGATTCCGGCGCTTGACGAGGGCGTGACCACGGTGCAGCAGGTGAACAAGTCCCTGGAGGATGTCAACAAGATCTCCGCCGCGGCGTCCACCACGGCCAATAATGTCGGCGCGCTGACTGATCTATATGGATCGTTCTTGGGCAAGCCCGTCATCAAGGTTGCGTCCGCCACCTATGCGTTGAAGTCCACTGTGCAGTCTTTCTTGGCTAAGAGAGACGTCAATCACGCGGCAGGCAATAAGGGGGAGTGATGTTCAAGCGTCTTTTCTGGGTCTCCATCGGCGTGGGCATCGGTGTCGTCGCTGTCACAAAAGCGCAGGCATACGTTAAAGCCAACACACCGGACACCGCCCGCCAATTCCTGCTTGGTCCCGACCAGGACCATGTGACCATGCGCACGCTTGAAGGTCTGGTCAATGAGTTCAATGCCACGCGTCGAGCCCGCGAGGCTGAACTTAACAGCAAATATGCGGCGCGGAACGAGTAGTCGTTTTCCGCCCGACAGATACGCTCAAGCAACCAATCACACGTTTGGAAGACATCAGGCCTCCAACAACAAAGGAGCTCAAATCCACATGCGCACTTCTGAAATCGCGAAGCGCTTTCTTGACTATTTCGAACAGCACGATCATCTTGTCGTTCCTTCGGCATCGTTGATTTCTCCGAACCCGACCACTCTGTTCACCATCGCTGGCATGGTCCCGTTCATCCCGTACCTCATGGGTGAGCAGACCCCGCCGAAGCACCGCATGGCTTCCAACCAGAAGTGCGTGCGTACTCTGGACATCGACGAGGTCGGCAAGACCACCCGTCACGGCACGTTCTTCCAGATGCTTGGCAACTTCTCCTTCGGTGATTACTTCAAGGAGGAGGCCATCCACTATGCGTATGAGCTGCTGACCACCCCGCAGGACAAGGGCGGCTACGGCTTCGATCCGGAGAAACTGTGGATGACCACTTTCACCGACGACGAGGAAGCCCGCTCGATGTGGAAGAACGAAGGCGTCGATCCTGAACATATCCAGATCATGGGTATGGAAGATAACTTCTGGACCACCGGTGGCCCTGGCCCTGGCGGTCCGTGCTCCGAAATCTATGTAGACCGTGGTCCAAAGTACGGTGTCGAAGGCGGCCCGATCGCCGACGAGAACCGTTACATTGAGATTTGGGATCTCGTGTTCGAAAACTACGAGGTCGACAACGTCAAGTCCAAGACCGACCTGCATATCGTCGGCGAGCTTGAGAACAAGAACATCGATACCGGCGCCGGTCTGGAACGTCTCGCCTATCTGATGCAAGGCAAGCAGAACATCTATGAGACCGACGAGGTCTTCCCGGTCATCGAAGCCGCGCAGAAGCTTTCCGGCCGCACCTACGGCGATGACGAGGCCATGGACGTGCGTTTCCGTATCGTGGCCGACCACGTGCGTTCCGCGCTGATGATCATGTCCGACGGCGTCCGTCCGTCCAACAACGGCCGTGGCTATGTGCTGCGCCGCCTGCTGCGTCGAACCGTCAAGGCCATGCGCGAGCTCGGCGTGACAGAGCCGGTCATGCCGACCTTGCTGCCGACCTCCAAGGCCGCGATGGAACCGAGCTATCCGGAGCTTAACGACACCTTCCACGACGTGTCCGAAGCCGCCTACGGTGAGGAGGACGCGTTCCGCCGCACGCTCGAATCCGGCACCGAGATCTTCGACATGGCCGTGACGAAGGCCAAGCAGGGCGGCTCGGACCTCGTGTCCGGCGAGGATGCCTTCAAGCTGCACGACACTTACGGCTTCCCGATTGAAATCACGCTCGAAATGGCCGCCGACCAGGGCGTGAAGGTGGATGAAGCCAAGTTCCGCGAGCTGATGGCCGAACAGAAGAGCCGTGCCCGTGCGGACGCGCTGAAGAAGCGCCACAACGTGGATTTGTCCGTCTATGACGACTTCAAGAAGACCCTGCTCCAGCCGATCGACTTCCTTGGCTACACCGACATGTCCGCACGTGCCAAGGTTCTGGGCATCATGCAGGAGGGCAAGGGTTCCGTTCCCGCCGTCACCGGCCCGGCCAACATCGAGGTCATCCTCGACCGCACGCCGTTCTACGCGCAGGCCGGAGGCCAGCTCGCCGATCAGGGCGAGATTCTGTCCGACGATGGCGCGGTGCTTGAGGTCGACGACGTGCAGAAGCCGATCAAGGACCTTATCGTCCACCAGTGCCGTCTGACCGAAGGCACGCTGGTTGTGGGCGCCGAAGTCAACGCGAACATCGATCTCGAGCGCCGTGGAGCCATTGCACGTTCCCACACCGCCACCCACATGGTGCACAAGGCGCTGCGTGAGGAACTTGGTCCGCAGGCCACCCAGCGTGGCTCCGAAGACGCTCCGAACCGTCTGCGCTTCGATTTCCAATGGTCCAGCGCCCCCAGCAAGGACGCCATGAACGCCGTCGAAGCCCGCGTCAACGAGAAGCTTCGTGAGAACCTTGCCGTCACCACTCAGGAAATGAAGTTCGATGACGCCATCGCTCTTGGCGCCATGCATCTGTTCGGCGAGAAGTACGGCGACATCGTGCGTGTGGTGTCCATCGGCGAGGACGGCTGGAGCCGCGAGCTCTGCGGTGGCACCCATATCGACCACGTCGGCAAGATCGGCGCCATCAACATCATGTCCGAGGCGTCTATCGGTTCCGGCGTGCGCCGCGTGGACGCGGTCGTCGGCCAGGGCGCGTATGAGTTCAACGCCCGCGAGCACGCGCTGGTTTCCCAGCTTTCCGACATGGTCAACGCCCGTCCCGACGAACTCGCCGAGCGTGTGAACATGCTGCTTGCCAAGCTCAAGGAATCCGACCGTCGTCTTGCCGCAATGTACGAGTCCCAGCTTGCGGCCTCTGTGCCGACGCTGGTGGCTGAGGCCAAAGCTTCCTCGGCTCCGGTCAAGGTCGCCAAGAAGAACGTTGGACATTTCGGCTCCTTCGACGCGCTGCGCAAGACCGTGCTCGACGTGCGCGGCCAGCTCGGCGAAGATGCTCCGGTCGTGGTGGCTCTTGCCGGCATGAACGAGGACGGCAAGCCCATGGTCGCCGTGGCAACCAACGAAGCGGCACGCAAGCAAGGCATCAAGGCTGGTGATCTGGTCCGTGGCGCTTCCAAGGTTCTTGGCGGTGGTGGCGGCGGCAAGCCGGACTTCGCACAGGGTGGCGGCGCGGACGCCACCAAGATCGACGAGGCACTTGAGGCATTGGCCGGCCAGGCTCTGAAGGGCTGATTCTCCAAGCATGGTTTGGCTTGGTATCGATCTGGGTGATGCTCGGGTCGGACTTGCGTTGTCCGATCCCGAGCTCACCCTCGCACATCCCATAGGCAATATTCAAGTGTATGGGGATTCTTTCCGCGCGTTGGATGAAGTCATCGACGTCATTGGGGACGAGTCGGTGGACCATGTGGTGATTGGCCTGCCGTTGCTGCTGAACGGCGAAGAGGGGAAAAGCGCCAAAAAAGCGAGACGCTGGTCCGTCAATCTTGAAAAACGACTGCATGCGGCCGTGGAGGATGAATCATATTCGGTGACGCGGGTTCCCACCATTGAATTGGTGGATGAGCGTCTGACGACAGTGACCGCACATCATCAGTTGTTCGATGCGCGCATCGGCGGACGCAAGCACCGTCCGATGGTCGACCAGCAATCTGCGGTGGTGATTTTGCAGACGGCGCTCGACCGAAGCAGAGAGTAAGGGGAGAGAGACCTTTGACCGATAATCTGAACGATTTTTTCTCCGATAACGCGCAGTGGGTCGATGATACGTCAGCGGGCTCGTCATTCGATGCCGCGTTGCCGCCGCAACCGCCGAAATCGCGACGCGACATGCGTAAACGACGTGAGCAACAACGTCGTCGTCGCTATGTCACAATCATCGCGGCTGCCGTCGTTGTCATTCTTGTCGTCGTCGGCGGCTTTTTCGGCGTGCGCATGGTTAAACATCTCAGGCAGATGAACGCCAACGGCTCGCAAATCCAGATTGAGGATTACACCGGTTCGGGAGACAAAGACACGACGTTCACCGTGGAAACCGGACAAGGCGCAGCCGAAATCGCACGAAATCTGGTCAAGGCGGACATCGTCAAATCCGAATCGGCGTTCACCTCCGCAGTCGCGGCCGCCGGCGCGACGCTTTACCCGGGTTCGTACGCGTTGAAGACGCATATGAAGGCGGCCGATGTCGTCAAGATCCTGTCCGACCAAAGCAAGGCCGGCGGTTTCGCCGAAGTCAAGGCCGGCGAACGGGTGTCCGATGTCATCGCCAACGCGGCCAAGATGTCAGGCAAGGACGTGTCCGAATTCCAAGCGGTCATCGACGGTGGCGGCGCGGGCATTCTGCCAGATGAAGCGGGTGGCAAATTCGAAGGATGGCTTGAGCCCGGATCCTACAGCGTCCAGGACAAGTCCGCCAAGGACATCCTCAAGGAAATGGTCACGGCACGCGTCAGCAAACTGGACACATTGGGCGTGCCAGATGGAAGCGAACGCGAACGTATCATGAACATCGCGTCCATCGCCGAATCCGAGGCATGCAATCCTGACGATTACGGTAAGGTGGCGAGGGTCATCCTGAACAGAATCGACCAGGACATGCCGTTGGGCATGGACAGCACCGTTGCCTACGGGTTCAACACCACAGGCAGCAAGCTGACAGACGAGCAGCTTGAGGATGGAAGCAACCCGTACAACACTCGCGTGAACAAAGGACTTCCTCCGACGCCGATCAGCAATCCCGGCGATTCCGCTATCCCAAGCCGCGATGAATCCTCCGGAAGGCAAATGGCTGTACTTCGTCACCACCAACCTCAAGACCGGCGAGACGAAGTTCGTGGAAACCGAAGACGAATTCTGGAAGATTCGCGACGAATACAAAAGCAACAACGCGAATGCCAACTGACGGTATCACGCATTAACACAACGCGTGCATCGCGATGCTTATCGCCCCGGCCACGACAATGGTCGGGGCGAACGGCGTCTTACCGGCGAATCGCGTATGCTTCTGCGGGTCGAACCGTGTCCAAATCGCAAGCCACAGCAGCCCCAGCACACTAATCGCAAACCACCAGAACATCACTGGAAACAGGCCGAACATGCCTACGGCCAAGCCGATAAGCAACGTCGTGGTGACGTCGCCGAATCCCAAAGCCCCTGGCTTGATGAGCGCAAGCGCACATTGCAGCACGGCGGATAACGCGGCGAACAACAGAGCCTGCAATGCCAGAAACAGTGAATTAACGGACAACGCATACGTGATGTCCACAATGACCTGCGCCAAACACCCTACGGCGATCCACATGCGTGGAATGCGTCGTGCCCGGATATCCTCAACGCTGACGGCCATTCCACAGAGCAGACTCGGCAGGCAAATCATGTACCACATACCGTTAAGATAGTCCACGAATCGTATTTGGCAGAAAAGGAGTGTTGGCATGTTGCGCTGGCAGACAGCAGGTGAATCGCACGGCGAAGCGCTTGTCGCCATGATCGAGGGGCTGCCTGCGGGCATCCACGTCACTACTGAGGATATCGTCGGCGCATTGGCACGCCGACGTCTCGGATATGGCCGTGGTGCGCGCATGAAATTCGAACAGGACAAGGTCCGCATGCTCACCGGTGTGCGTTTCGGCGAGACCATCGGCTCTCCCGTCGCCATCGAGATCGCCAATACCGAATGGCCGAAATGGACCGAGGTGATGAGCGCCGATCCGCTTGACCATGACATTCCGCGCGAAGGCCGCAACGCGCCGCTATCCCGTCCCCGTCCGGGGCATGCCGATCTGACTGGCATGCGCAAGTACGGTTTCGACGACGCCCGTCCAGTGCTGGAACGTTCCAGCGCACGTGAGACCGCGTCGCGTGTGGCCTTAGGCGAGGTCGCCAAGCAGTTCCTTGAGCAGACGTTGGGCATACGTACCGTCTCCCATGTGCTGTCAATCGGTGGTGCTGGCATCACCGACCCGCAGAATGCGGTGCTGCCGAAGCCTGAGGACCTCGAAGCATTGGACGCTTCGCCGGTGCGCACATTGGATAAGACGGCCGAACAGCAGATGATCGCACGCATCGACGAGGCCAAGGAGAACGCCGATACCTTAGGCGGCGTGATCGAGGTCGTGGTATACGGCGTTCCGGCTGGAATCGGCACGTACGTTGAATCGGACCGCAGGCTGGACGCGGCATTGGCCAGTGCCGTCATGGGCGTCCAGGCCATCAAGGGCGTGGAGATCGGGGACGGTTTCCTTGAGGCGATGCGTCCTGGCTCCCAGGCGCACGACGAAATGGCGGTTGGCGACGATGGCCGCATCACACGTCTGAGCAATCGTGCGGGCGGAATCGAAGGCGGCATGTCCAACGGCCAGCCGATTGTGGTGCGTGCCGCGATGAAGCCGATTCCATCCATTCCAAAGGCGCTTCGCACCGTCGACGTCACCACCGGCGAGGCGGCCCAGGCCATCAACCAGCGTTCCGACAACACCGCCGTTCCCGCGGCGGCCGTCGTGGCCGAGGCGATGGTGCGCCTCACCATCGCGCAATACGTGCTGGAGAAGTTCGGCGGCGACAGTGTGGCCGAAACCAAGCGCAACGCCGAATCCTATGTGGCGTCCTGGCCGGAGCACATGAGGTGACCGATTCGATGGCTGGAATGCGTAGACCCGTCGCCGTCATCATCGGCATGATGGGCGCGGGCAAGACCCGCGTCGGCAAGGAAGTGGCGCAGATGATGCAACTGCCGTTCGCCGACGCCGACAACGAGATCGAACATGACGCGGGAATGAAGATTCCCGAATATTTCGAAAGGTACGGCGAACCGGAGTTCCGTAAGCTGGAAAGCGACGTTGTGCTTGACATGCTGGAGGATTTCGACGGCATCTTCTCCTTGGGCGGGGGCGCTCCAATGACCCCGTCCATCCAGCAGGGGCTCGCCGAATACATCGCCGACGGCGGCAAGGTCGTGTATTTGATGGCCGATCCGAAGGAAGCCATGGAACGCGCCAACCGCGGCGGCGGCCGTCCGATGCTCAACGGCGACGCCAACGAGCGTTGGAAGAAGTTGTACAAGGAACGCGACCCGGTGTTCAGACGCGTGGCCAATGTGCAGGTGCGCACCCACGGACAAACCCCGCAAGTGGCCGCGAGAAAGCTGATGGAAATGATCGATCAACGTATCGTCCACGTCACCGGATTCACCATCGAACCATACGATGTGTGCATAGGCGAAGGTGTGATGAGCCAGCTTGCGCAGGTGTTGGGAGACGAGCCCGCCAAAGTGGCATTGATTCACACCCAGCCGGTGCAACGGCATTCCGACCGCGCGCGCACGCTGTTGCGCCAGTCCGGTTATGACGTGCACGACATCGTCATTCCCGATGCTGAAGCCGGCAAGACCATCGAAGTGGCCAACGGCATCTGGCAGCGTCTGGGGGAGGAAGGCTTCACCCGTTCTGATGCGATTGTCGGTCTCGGCGGTGGCGCAGCCACCGATCTGGCCGGTTTCGTGGCCGCCACATGGATGCGTGGCATCCGCTACGTCAACTGCCCGACCTCGCTGCTGGCCATGGTCGACGCCTCCACCGGCGGCAAAACCGGCATCAACACTCCACAAGGCAAGAACCTCGTCGGCTCGTTCTATACGCCGGCCGGCGTGCTCGCCGACATGGGAGCACTCGCCTCGTTGCCGAACGACATCTTCATCGAAGGTCTGGGCGAAGTGGCGAAATCCGGTTTCATCATGGATCCGGAGATTCTGCGCATGCTTGAAGACCATGCCGACGAGCTGCGCTCGTTCGACGGTTCGACGTTCCTTGACTCCGATCTGAAGGATGTGGTCGCCGAACTCATCGAACGTACCGTGACGGTGAAGGCGTACCATGTGTCCGCCGACCTCAAAGAAGCCGGATTGCGTGAATTCCTCAACTACGGACATACGCTTGGCCATGCCATCGAAAAACTCGAACACTTCCGCTGGAGGCACGGCAACGCCGTCGCCGTCGGTTGCGTCTATGCGGCCGAACTGTCCCATCTGCTCGGCTACATCGACCAGGATCTGGTCGACTACCATCGTTCGCTGCTCGGCTCGCTCGGCCTGCCGACATCATGGAACAATGGCAGCTGGGATGATGTGCTGGCGCTCATGCACCGAGACAAGAAGGCCCGCGGCAACAAACTGCGTTTCGTCATACTCGGCTCGCTCGGCCATCCCATCCACCTCGAGGATCCGCCGGCGGACGCCGTCGAGGAGGCGTTCCGACGCATCCAGCGGTAGGACGCAATCGCAAGAACGAACACAAAAGGAAGCAATATGACCAAAGTAGTGGTTGTCAACGGACCGAACCTCGGCCGTCTCGGAGTGCGCCAGCCTGACGTATACGGCAAGCAGGATCTTGAGACCCTGCGCAAACTGTGCACCGAATGGGGTCATGAACTGGGGCTTGACGTGGAAGTGCGTCAAAGCGACGACGAGGCCGAGATGATTCATTGGATGCATCAGGCCGCGGACGAAAAAACGCCGATCGTCATGAACCCTGCCGCCTTCACCCATTATTCCTATGGACTCGCCGACGCGGCGTATATGGTCATCGATGAAGGTCTGCCGCTTATGGAGGTGCATATCTCCAACCCGTCCGCACGCGACGAGTTCCGCAAGCGTTCCGTGATCTCTCCGGTGGCCACCGGCACCATCACCGGCATGGGATTCTATGGCTACAAGCTGGCAATCGAAGCGGTTGCGCACTTGTTGGAAGAACGCTGACATCGACATTCCGTCATGGATTCAGCCGGATGCCTGTCTTTAAGGCATCCGGCTTTTTCGTGCCAATGAGGACGACGCATATCCCGGTCTCCCCGGATTGGTATACAGTGATATTGCAAACGTATGCAAACCGGGAGCATGGCGAAGTGACGAAGAGGTCGATGACTATGGGCGCAATCGCAAGAAGAATCACACGTGTCATTACGGCGGTCGTATGCGTCGCGGTATCGGTCGGTGTCTCAGTCGCCACGCTTCACGTGCCGACACGTGAAGGCGGCGGGGAACGTTTCAATCCCGCGCGATACCGCAGCGACGTGATCGTGACCATGTTCCAAGCCAATTGGAAATCCGTCGCCCGCGAATGCGGCGAAGTGTTGGGACCCGAAGGCGTCGGCTACGTACAGGTCTCGCCGCCGCAGGAAAGCATCCAAGGCGCGCAGTGGTGGACGAGCTATCAGCCGGTAAGCTACAAACTTGACTCCAAAGAAGGCACCGAAGCTGAATTTAAGAACATGGTCCGGCAATGCAAGGCCGCGGGCGTCGGCGTGATCGCGGATACGGTCATCAACCACACCACCGGCGTCGACAAAACACAAGGGACCGGCACCGCCGGAAGCCCCTACGACAATAAAGGCGATTTCCCTGAAGCCGGATACACGCCATCGGACTTCCATGCCCCCTGTTCTATCTGGACGTACCGCGACGCCGAAAGCGTGTGGAACTGCCAGGTATCGGGTTTGCAGGACCTTGATACATCAAGCCCGCACGTGCGCGACGTGCTGTCTGACTATTTTGTGAAGCTTCTCGACTACGGCGTCGCCGGATTCCGCGTGGATGCCGTCAAACACATGCCTCCGGAAGACGTACTGGCCATCAAGAAACTCGTTGCGAAGAAATCCGGACGTTCCATGAACGACATCTGGTGGACGCAGGAAGTGATTGGCGACAATGCGGAAGCCGCCGAAATCCAACCGAGGAACTATCTCAAAACCGGCCAGGTGAACGAATTCCAGTACGCATATCGGCTTAAGTCCCTGTTCTCCAACTCGCTGGCAGGCGGAAGCCTGTCGATCAAAGACATTCCGCAGAACATCACCGACAGTGGCAAGGCCAGCGTATTCGTGACGAATTGGGATACCGAACGCAACAACATGACGCTCACCTACAAGGACGGCGACGCCTACCAGCTAGCGAACGCGTTCATGCTGGCCTACCCGTATGGCACCCCAACGTGTTCTCCGGATACGAATTCCATGACACCGACTCGGGAGCTCCAGGCGCCACTGCAACCAGCGTGCCCGATATTGACTGCTCCAAAGACTCCGGCTGAAGCTGCACCGAACGCTGGCCTGACGTGCACGGTATGGTCGGCTGGCATAATGTCGCAGGCGACGCGCCGCTCTCCGATTGGCAGGATGACGGCGACAACATGATCGCCTTCGGTCGAGGGGGACGTGCCTTCATCGCCATCAACAATTCCGTGCGCACACGTACTGTGACGTACCACACGGCTTTGCCGGCAGGGGAGTATTGCGATGTCTATGCTTCCGCCGACTGTTCCGGCAGCGTGCATGTGCGTTTCGACGGGGATGCCACACTGACGGTTCCTGCCGGTAGTGCAGTGGCCTTCCATATCGCCGCGACACCGTATACCGTGAGACAATGATTGCAATCGTTTGCTGTTTTTGCAGCTATTTCTGAATGTTTTCTGCTTGACTTGCAGAAAAAAATTTTGCTTGCAGCAACAGGTTGCACTTCGGCATATATGAAGTGCATGTGCAGCAGAGGGTCACGCTGTTTCATTGCCACGCGCAGCCATTGGCATACAGTTAACTCTGATTCAGAGTGTAAACGTATGCATATTCATCGTCGAGTGGATTCTGAATCATCCGCGTGGATGCGGATGTCCATGGCGCATACGTTGCCGGTTGCGGAGCCTGCCATGGGCGCTTGAACCGGCCTCACAGATGAGAACGGAGAACAATGGTCGTTCAGACGAACCGGCCGTTTGGCCGTGTGGTGGCAATAGGAGCCACCGCAGCCATGGCGTGCGCCTCGCTGGTCGCGGCGCCGATTATGGCCCAAGCGCAATCCAACGCGCAGGTCAGCGCCAAAAAGGATGTGCAGGTCATCGCGTTCCAACAGACATGGAACACGATCGCCAAGGAATGCACCGAAACATATGGTCCCGAAGGCGTGGGCTACGTCGAAGTATCGCCGCCGCAGGAATCCATCCAAGGCACCCAATGGTGGACGAGCTACCAGCCGGTGAGCTACAAGCTTGACTCCAAACTCGGCGCCGAAGCGGAATTCGCAAGCATGATCAAGCAGTGCAGCGCCGCCGGCGTTAACGTCATCGCCGATGTGGTTCTGAACCAAACCACCGGATCCGATGTGGCCAAAGGCGAACAGGCCGGCGTTGCTGGAAGCAAATACAACGGTTCCACCGGCGACTACCCGGGATTCGCCACCAAGCAGTATCCGGACGGCATCACCGCAGCAGACTTCCACAGCTGCGACAAGAACATCTCCAACTACACCAATCAGCAGGAAGTGCAGGAATGCCGCCTGAGCTCCATGTGGGACTTCAACTCCGAAAACGAGAAGGTGCAGGACATCCAGTCCGACTATCTCGTCAAGCTGTGGAATCTTGGCGTACGTGGCTTCCGTATGGACGCCGTCAAGCACATCCACACGGACAGCATGAAGGCCATCAAGGAGAAGTTCGCCAAGAAGATTGGCCAGAACGCCAATGACATCTACTGGATTCAGGAGGTCATCGGCAATTCCTCCGAAGCCGCAGGCATCCAGCCGGGCAACTATGTGCAGAACGGCACCGTGACCGAGTTCGGCTTCAAGTCCGAAATGAACCAATACTTCAAGGACAAGGTCGCCAAGCTCAAAGGACTGAACGAAAGACTGAGCAAGGATCTGGCCTCCAAGGACGCCAACGTGTTCGTCACCAACTGGGACACCGCCCGCAACCAGGGCGCGCTCACCTACAAGGACGGTGCGAAATATCAGCTGGCCAACGCGTTTATGCTCGCCTACGATTACGGCACGCCGCGACTGCTCTCCGACTACAAGTGGGATGACGGCCACAATGATGACGGTGCGCCTGGCGCCACCGCGGCTTCCGTGCCGGACGTGGATATGAACAAGGAATGCTCCACGAACAACTCCGCATGGAACTGCGAGCAGCGTTGGACCTCCACCCGCGGCATGATCGCCTTCCATAATTACGTAGGTGACGCCGAAATGACCGATTGGCAGGATGACGGCGGCGACAACATCGCCTTCTCCCGCGACGACCGTGGTTTCATCGCCATCAACAACGGCAAGAAAAGAGAAGGACGTCACCTATACGACGTCCCTCGCCGACGGCGAATACTGCGACGTGTATGCCACAATGGACTGCTCCAAGACGGTGACCGTCAAGGGCGGCAAGGTCGAGACGAAGGTTCCGGCACGTTCCGCGATCGCGCTGTATGCAGGTGCCACCAAGGCCTCGCATCCCGCCGCCTCCACTGCGACCGATCCGTCCGATCCGGACGTAAGCAAAATCGACGACGAGGTGACGGCCACCGACAAGACCATCACCATCTATTACAAGCCCGCGGATTCCACATGGAAAACCCCGAAGGTGCACTATGGTCTTGGCGACGACTGGAACCAGCCGGAAGCCGACATGACGCTCGATGAGCAGGGCTATTACCGTGCCACCATCGATACGAAGGGCAAGAAGATCGACTTCGTGTTCCATGACGCCGACACGGATCAGTGGGAGAACCCGGACGGTGGAGGCAACTACCATGCCAACGCCGGTATCATCCAGGTCGGTGTGGCCGGCCAGGAGCTGTCCATCGGCAATCCCGAGTCCGTCGGGCAGAAGACCCGTCTCGTAGTGCACTACAAGCCCGCAAAGGCTGATGGCCAGCGAGGCGTATACGTGTGGGGCACCTCCACTGACGGAACCGATATCACGGCCACGAACCATCCGTTCACCGGAACCGATTGCTGGGGCAAGGTGGCGACGCTCGACTTCGATGGCGAATTCACCGATTTCGGCTTCATCATCACCACCGAGGACTGGAACAAGTACGGTGGTGACCGTAAGGCCACGGTCAATAAGACCGGCACCGCAGAAGTGTGGATCGACGGCACCAAGAACGAGGACAAGGGCGAATCCACCACAGTGGAAACCCTCGACTCCGCTCCCGCCGACTACAATTGCAAGGCCGATACCGTGAACGTCACCGTGCATTACTACCGCGATGACGGCCTCTACTACAATGCCAAGGACACCAAGGTGACCGTGCCGCAGTGGGATATCTGGACCTGGTCGAGCAATTGGAACGGCGGCAACGCCACCTTCGATTCCCATGACGATTGGGGCGAGGTCGCGAAGTATTCCGTGCCGAATTACACCTATAGCAACGCGGATGGCAATTCCGACATCGGCATGCTGCGCAGGTATGGTTCTGACGCATGGGCTTCCAAAGACCCGGATGACGCCAACCATATGATCCCGTCCGACGCGCTCGTATTCGACGCAGACGGCAACGCTTCCGCCGAAGTGTGGCTGGTCGGCGGCGATCCCACGGTGTATTCCTCCCGTCCGTCTCTGAAGATCGCACTTAAGTCCGCTGAGATCTCCGATTTCAAGGAACTGACCGCGCGTCTGTCGAAGAAGCCGGCCGATGGCGCCATCACGAAGGCCATGGTGGCCGTCAAGGACGCCGATGGCAACAAGGTCGATGTTGAGGACGTCACCGTCAATAAGAGCACGGTGAAGATCAAGACCGCCAAGAAGCTCGCCGTCACCGGCAAGTACACCATTGAGATCGAGGGCATGGGCTCTCAGACGGCCATCGCCGGCGCTCTGGTGCGTACCGACGCCTTCGACAAGGCATACGCCTATGATGGCGACGATTTGGGCGCTACCTTCAAGGAGGCTCGGACCGGTTTCAAGGTGTGGGCTCCGACCGCCACCAAGGTAGAGCTCGTCATCTACAAGTCCACCGATCCGAACGCCGAAGTCGACAAGACCATCGATATGACCGGCGAAGACAAGGGCGTGTGGAGCGCCACGGTGAAGAAGCTCGCTTCCGGCACCGCATACTCCTACAAGCTCACTTTCGCCGATGGCACGGTCAACACCTCCTCCGATCCGTACGCCACCGCCGCGGTCGCCAATGGCGAGCGTTCCGTGGTGCTGTCCAAGGAGGATATGGGATCCGCCGGCAAGCGCATGCCGGCCTTCGGCAAGACCACTGACGCCACCATCGCGGAAATGAACATTCGCGACTTCTCCATCAACCCGAATTCCGGCATTTCCGCAGACAAGCAGGGCAAGTACCTGGGTGTCGTGGAATCCGGCACGAAGACGAAGGAAGGCGCCACCTCCGGCCTTGACTACCTGAAGCAGCTGGGCATCAGCCATGTGCAGATCATGCCGATGTACGATTATGGTTCCGTCGATGAGACCGGCGACCTGAGCTACAACGCGAATGGCGCGCAGAACTGGGGCTACGATCCGGAGAACTACAACGTGCCGGAAGGCTCGTATTCCTCCAATCCGTCCAACCCGAGCTCCCGTGTCGCCGAAATGAAGCAGATGGTCAAGGAACTGCATAAGAACGACATCCGCGTCATCATGGATGTGGTGTACAACCACGTCTACAATGCGGCGAACCACTCGTTCAACAAGACGGTTCCGGGCTACTATTTCCGCTATGACGCCAACGGTTCGCTGGTCAACAACTCCGGCTGCGGCAACGATACGGCCTCCGAACGCAAGATGATGCGCAAATATATCGTCGATTCGGTGACCTATTGGGCGAAGAACTACAACGTGGATGGCTTCCGATTCGACCTTATGGGCCTGATCGACACCGAAACCATGAAGGAAGTCCGCGCCGCGCTCGACAAGATCGATCCGTCCATCATCATCCTCGGCGAAGGCTGGGATATGAACACCACGATGGACAAGAGCAAGATGACCATCCAGCCGAACGCCTACCAGGTCGCATCGGACGGCAAGAACAACGGCATTGCCTTCTTCAACGATTCCATCCGTGATGGTCTGAAGGGCTCCGTGTTCGACAGCGCCGACACTGGCTTCGTGTCCGGCAAGGCCGGTCAGGAGAAGCTCATCGCGCACAATGCGTTGGGCTGCCAGTATGACGCCGAAGCGGAAACGACCTGCTGGAACGGCAATGCGCAGGATCATTACGCGGATGCCGGCCAGGTGGTCAACTACGCCGAAATCCACGACAACCTGACCCTGTACGACAAGCTCAAGGCATCCGTTCCGACGGATGACGAGGCCACCACCGTGGCCCGCGCCAAGCTCGCCGATTCCGTGGTCTACCTGTCCGAAGGCATTCCGGCCATCCAGCTCGGCCAGGAGTTCCTGCGCACCAAGGGCGGCAACGGCAACAGCTACAACGCAGGTGACGCGGCGAACGCCATCGACTGGAACCGCGCCGCGCAATACGCCGATTCCGTCGACTACGTCAAGGGTCTGATCAAGCTGCGTAAGCAGATCAAGGCGCTGCGCCTGACCAACTACGACGACATCAACGACAGTGTGACGATGCTCAAGTCCGATGAAGGCGTCGTAGCCTATCAGGCAAAGGATTCCAGCGGCACCTACATGGTGATCTTCAACGCCAACAACGAGCCCGCCGCCGTTGAAGGCATAGGCGCCGGCAAGTACAACGTGCTCGCCGGCGACGGCACCGTGTACGACGAGAACGCCAAGGATGCCTTCGTCCGCAAGGGCTCCACGTACACTGCAGGCGCGCTGTCCGCCACCGTGCTCAAGGTCGCCTCTGCCGACGATGTCGTTCCCGTTATCAGCGGAATGACCGAATCGACGACCATCACCGTGGGATCCAAGTTCGATTCGATGGCCGGCGTCACTGCCGATGACTCCATTGATGGTGATCTGACCGACGGCATCAAGGTCGAAGGCACTGTGGACGCCGGCAAGGTGGGCGACTACAAGCTGGTCTATTCCGTGAGCAATTCCCGCGGCAAGACCACAACGTTTACCCGAACGGTCCATGTCCAGAAGAAGGTTGTCGTCCCTACGGCCGAGGCGAATGCAGCCAGCGGTAAAAAGAACGAGAACGCATCACGGGCGCAGAGTCCGGCAACCGGCTCCAACGTCATGGGCCTCGCCCTGGCGATCGCGGCGCTCGTCATCGCAGCGGGCGCGCTGATCGTCTCCCACAGGAAGGAGGTCAGCAACCGATAAGACCATAATCGTCTGACTGCATCTCCTATTCCTGGAAGATGGGGCCGCGCATGAAGCGCGGCCCCATCTTTTCATATAGTCCGAAACACGCCACGTCTCACACCGCTGATAAACTGAAGTTCCATGGTTAGAAGACAACATGGCAATTCTCAAGAGCACGTCACCAAGCATATTTTCGTTACCGGCGGCGTAGTCTCCTCCCTTGGCAAAGGCCTGACCGCCTCCTCCCTTGGCCGCCTGCTCCGTAGCCGCGGCATCAAGGTTTTGCAGCAGAAGCTCGATCCGTACATCAACGTGGATCCGGGCACGATGAATCCTTTCCAGCACGGTGAGGTCTATGTCACCGAAGATGGCGCGGAAACCGATCTCGACATCGGCCACTACGAGCGTTTCCTCGACGTGTACCTGAGCCAGAAGGCCAACGTCACCACCGGCCAGATCTATCAGGAGGTGCTGCGCAAGGAACGCGCCGGCGAATACCTCGGCCAGTGCGTGCAGGTCATCCCTCACATCACCAACGAAATCAAGTCCCGTATGCGCGCGCAGGCGTCCGATGACGTCGACGTGATCATCACCGAAATCGGCGGCACCGTCGGCGACATTGAATCCCAGCCGTTCCTGGAGGCCGCTCGTGAAGTACGCCGCGACCTGGGCGCCGAAAACTGCATGTTCGTGCACGTCTCCCTGGTGCCGTACATCGCCGCCGCGCATGAGCTCAAGACCAAGCCGACCCAGCATTCCGTCATGATGCTGCGCCAGCTCGGCATCTCCCCGGACGCGCTCGTGCTGCGTTCCGACCGGCCGCTCAACCAGTCCATCAAGGACAAGATCTCCCTGATGTGCGACGTGGACTCCGAAGGCGTCGTCAACTGCGTGGACGCTCCGAGCATCTACGACGTGCCGAAGACCCTGTTCGACGAAGGCCTCGACGCCTACGTGGTGCGTGAACTCGGCCTGCCGTTCCATGACGTCGACTGGGACGAGTGGGAGGACCTGCTCGAACGCGTGCACCATCCGAAGCACGAGGTCAACGTGGCCATCGTCGGCAAGTACATTGACCTGCCGGACGCCTACCTGTCCGTCACCGAGGCCATCAAGGCCGGCGGCTTCGCCAACTGGGCCAAGGTCAACGTCAAGTGGGTGGCCGCCGACAAGTGCGCCACCGAAGAAGGCGCCGCGGCGGCCCTCGGCCCTCGACCAGGTCGACGGCATCGTGATTCCGGGCGGCTTCGGCATCCGTGGCATCGACGGCAAGATCGGCGCCCTGCGTTACGCCCGCGAGCACAAGCTGCCGGCCCTCGGCCTGTGCCTCGGTCTGCAGTCCATGGTCATCGAATACGCACGCGATGTCCTCGGCATCACCGACGCGAACTCCTCCGAATTCGATCCGGATTGCGCCAACCCGGTCATCGCCACCATGGAAGAGCAGAAGGACATCGTCGCCGGCAAGGGCGACATGGGTCACACCATGCGTCTGGGCTCCTACCCGGCGGAACTGGAGGAAGGCTCCATTGTCGCCGAACTGTACGGCACCACGCATGTCACCGAACGCCACCGCCACCGTTACGAGGTGAACGTGGCATACAAGGATCGTCTGCGCGAAGGCGGTCTGGTCATCTCCGGCCAGAGCCCTGACGGCGAACTCACCGAATTCGTCGAACTGCCGCGCGAGGTGCATCCGTTCTACGTGGCCACCCAGGCCCATCCGGAATTCAAGTCCCGTCCGACCAAGCCGCATCCGCTGTTCGCGGGTCTGGTCAAGGCCGCTCTGGACCACCAGCAGGCGCGCTGAGACGATTTGAGCGCATAAGCTCGATTCATCGCAAAGCGGAAGACCGAATCTGCATGGTCTTCCGCTTTTTTGTAAGGCAAATCACGGGCGAATACTGTCGAATTTCGAATAAGGTCTAGTGTTTCGCTGTGTGTTCTGTTAGGTTGTCATAGGTATCAATGAGTGAATGGAGGCAGCGTACGGTGGCAGAGAACCAAGCGTCCAACGCCGCGGCCGACGTGGAGATGAGCCAGTATGTGGCTGATCGCACGCGCGTGAACGAAGACAAGATCAAGCAGGATGACGAGATCATCGAGCAATTCGGTGACTACAACTACGGTTGGCACGATACGGACTTCGCCGGCGAGGCGGCGAAGAAAGGCATCGACGAGAACGTCGTGCGTGCCATCTCCGCCGACAAACACGAGCCGGAATGGATGCTGGAAAAGCGATTGGAAGGGTATCGCGATTTCATCAACCGTCCAATGCCGCAGTGGGGCGTCGATTTGAAGGACTTCGACGCCGACGATTTCAAGTACTACGTCAAGCCGATCGACAAGCAGGCCACCACTTGGGAGGAACTGCCCGACGAAATCCGCTCCACGTACGACAAGCTCGGCATTCCGGAAGCGGAGAAAAGCAGACTCGTCTCCGGCGTCGCCGCGCAGTACGAGTCCGAGGTCATCTACAATTCAATCCAGAAGGATCTCGAAGAGCAGGGCGTCATCTTCGTCGACACCGACACCGCCGTGCAAAAGTACCCGGAACTCGTCAAGAAGTATTTCGGCAAATGCATTCCGAGCAACGACAACAAATTCTCGGCATTGAACACCGCCGCATGGTCGGGCGGCTCGTTCGTATACGTGCCGAAGGGCGTGCACGTGGACATCCCGCTGCAGGCATACTTCCGCATCAACACGCCGAACATGGGACAGTTCGAACGCACGCTGATCATCGCTGATGAAGGCTCCTACGTGCATTACGTGGAAGGCTGCACCGCGCCGATCTACTCCACCGACTCGCTGCATTCCGGCGTGGTGGAGATCTTCGTCGAGCCGCACGCCCGTGTGCGTTACACCACCGTGCAGAACTGGTCGAACAACGTGTACAACCTGGTGACGCAGCGCGCCTACGTGCGTGAGGGCGGCACCATGGAATGGGTGGACGGCAACATCGGCTCGAAAGCCACCATGAAGTATCCGGCATGCATCCTCGCCGAGCCGTATGCGAAGGCCAGCACCATGTCGTTGGGCTTCGCCGGTAAGGGACAGTACCAGGACACGGGCGCGAAGATGATTCACCTCGCCCCGCATACCAGCTCCACCATCGTGGCGAAGTCGATTTCCCGTGGCGGCGGACGTTCCGCATACCGTGGCCTCGTCAAAATCGTCAAGGGCGCGGAAGGGTCCTCCAATTCGACGGTCTGCGACGCTTTGCTCGTCGACGAATTCAGCCGTTCCGACACGTACCCGCATGTGGATGTGCGTGAGGACAACGTCTCCATGGCGCATGAGGCCACCGTTTCCAAGGTCTCCGAAGACCAGCTGTTCTATCTGATGAGCCGCGGCCTGTCCGAAGACGAGGCCATGGGCATGATCGTGCGCGGCTTCGTCGAACCGATCAGTCGCGAGCTGCCGATGGAATACGCGCTCGAATTGAACCGTTTGGTGGAATTGCAGATGGAAGGATCGGTGGGCTGATCACCATGGCACAAACTCAGGAAATCAACATCCCCGTCGCGGATCCGTCCGATCCGTACGCGAATCCGGCGGCCATGCCGTCATCCGCGGACCGCGCTCCACGCTCATTCGACATCGAAGCGTTCGCCAAGCCGGACCGCAAACAGGAGGACTGGCGCTACACGCCGATAGAGCGCATCGAGGAGTTCTTCGATGTGTTCGAACCATCCAATGAAACGCAGGTCACCGTTTCCATGATCGACGGGTCGCCGCTTGCCGAAGGCGTCACGTATGCCGAAGGCACGGTGGGGGACACCGGCACAGGCATCGTCTCCAAGCCGAACGACCGCGTGTCCGCAGTCGAATGGAATTCCGGCAAACGCGCTGGAATACTGACCATCGACGGTGAGATCGACCAGCCGGTGCTCGTCAAAATGCATGGCACCGGCAAGGACCTCGACGCGTTCCACCTGTCGATCATCGCAGCCGACCGCGCCCATGCCGACGTGGTCGTCGAACATGACGGCGACGCACGTCTCGCCGAAGGCGTGGAAATCACCACAGGCAAGGACTCCCACATTTCCACCACCTTCATCCAGGAATGGAACAAGGACTCCAAACACGTCGGCAACCAGCGCATCCACGTGGGCGAGGAGGCGTCCCTGCGCCATTCCGTGGTCACCCTCGGTGGTGATGTCGTGCGCATTCGCATGGACCAGGACTTCGGCGGCGAACAGGGCGACCTCAACATGCTCGGCATCTACTTCGTGGACCCGGACGAGCATATCGAACACCGCACGATGGTGGTGCACAACCATCCCGAATGCAAGAGCCGCGTGGTCTACAAGGGCGCGCTCGACGGCAAGGGCGCGCACTCCACATGGGTCGGCAACGCGCTGATCGAGCCTACCGCGCCAGGCACCGACTCCTACGAGCTCAACCGCAATCTGGTGCTCACCCCAGGTGCCATCGCCGATTCCGAGCCGAATCTGGAAATCGAAAACGGCAACATCATCGGTGCCGGCCACGCCTCATCCGTCGGACGATTCGACGACGAAGAGCTGTTCTACCTCGAATCGCGCGGCATCTCGGAAAACGAGGCCCGCAAGCTCGTGGTGCGTGGCTTCTTCGGCGAGCTCGTCGAGGAAATCGGCATTCCGGCGATTTCCGAGCATCTTATGAACGTCATCGACAAGCGCCTGGCCCGCGGCGAAAGCGACGCGATCGCACAGGTATTGGAAGAGAAATAATCGTCAGGAGAAACCATGTCAACCCTTGAAATCAAAGATCTGTACGCGCACGTCGAAACCAAGGACGGCATCAAGCCGATCCTCAAAGGCGTGAACCTGACCGTCAACTCCGGTGAAACCCATGCCATCATGGGCCCCAACGGTTCCGGCAAATCCACCCTGGCATACACGCTGGCCGGCCACCCGAAGTACATCGTCGACTCCGGCCAGGTGCTGCTCGACGGCGAGGACATCCTCAAGATGACCCCGGACGAGCGAGCCAAGGCGGGCATCTTCCTGGCCATGCAGTACCCGGTCGAAGTGCCGGGCGTGTCCATGACCAATTTCCTGCGCACCGCCAAAACCGAAGTGGACGGCAAGGCGCCGGCCATCCGTACGTGGACGAAGGAACTGTCCGAAGCCATGAAGCGGCTCAAGATGGACCCGAAGTTCGCCACCCGTTCCGTGAACGAAGGCTTCTCCGGCGGTGAGAAGAAGCGCGCGGAAGTGCTGCAGCTCGAACTGCTCAAGCCGAAGTTCGCCATCCTCGACGAAACCGACTCCGGCCTCGACGTCGACGCGCTGCGCATCGTTTCCGAAGGTGTGAACCGTGCCAAAGAAGCCAACCAGTTCGGTATCCTCATGGTCACCCACTACACCCGCATCCTGCGTTACATCAAGCCGGACATCGTGCACGTGTTCGCCGACGGCCACTTCATCAAGACCGGCGGTCCGGAACTCGCCGACGAGCTTGAGGAGACCGGCTACGACGCATACCTGCCGGAAGGCTCCGATTCGGAAAGCGCATTGGCATGACCGATTTCGCAGCGATCCGCAGCCAATTTCCGATTCTCGACCAGGAAATCCACGGCCATCCGCTGGTATACCTCGATTCCGCCGCGACATCGCAGAAGCCGCAGTGCGTGATCGACGCGGAATCGGACTTCTACCGCACCATCAACGCCGGAGTGCACCGAGGCGCGCATGAGCTTGCCGCGCGTAGCACCATGGCGTTCGAGGATGCGCGCGCCAAAGTGGCCAAGCTGGTTGGCGCCGATTCGGCGGAAGGCGAAGAGGAGATCGTCGTCACCGCCGGCGCCACCGCAGGACTGAACCTGTTGGCCACCGCATTCGGCAACGCGTCGCTTGGACGCGGGGGAGAGGCCGCCAAGCGTTTCGCGTTGAAACCGGGCGATGAGATCGTCGTCACCAAGGCGGAACACCATTCCGTGCTGCTGCCGTTCCAGGAACTTGCGCTGCGCACCGGCGCCACGCTCAAATGGTTCGACTTGGACGAGGAAGGCCGTGTGCGTTCCGACACCGCGAACGAAGTAATCACCGACCGCACGAAGATCGTTGCCGTCACGCATGTGGGCAATACCACAGGAGCGATTACCGACATCGCGCCGATTATCCGCCGCGCCCACGAGGTGGGTGCCGTGTTCGTGCTCGACGCATGCCAGTCCGTGCCGCACCTCAAAGTGGATTTCCACGCTTTGGACGTCGACTTCGCCGCATGGAGCGCCCACAAAATGTATGGCCCGACCGGCGTCGGATTCCTCTATGGCAAGCGTGAAATGCTTGAGGCATTGCCTCCGGCCAATTTCGGCGGATCCATGGTGGAGCTTGCCTGGATGGACCAGGAAGCCCAGTACATGGAGCCTCCCGCACGATTCGAAGCGGGCACGCAGCCGGTGGCACAGGTCGTCGCCGCCGGTGTCGCCGCCGAATGGCTGATGAACATCGGCATGGAAAACCTCGAGGCGCACGAACGCACCATCACCGACGAACTGCTCAAAATGGGCGATATCGACGGCATCCGAATCCTCGGACCCCGCTCCAACAAGGAGCGCATCGGTACCGTCGCGTTCGAAGTCGAAGGCGTGCACCCGCACGACGTCGGCCAGTTCATCGACGCGCAGGGCATCGCCATCCGCGTCGGACACCACTGCGCGCAGCCGGTGCACCGCCACTTCGGCGTGTATGCCTCCAACCGCGCGTCCAGCGGCATCTACAATTCGGTCGAAGACGCGCAGGCCCTCATCGAGGCGCTCGGCAAAGTTCGTCCGTTCTTTGGAGTTGAGTAACGAAATATGAGTGATTTTGAGATGTCCGGAAGCGACCTTGAGCAGATGTACCAGGAAGTCATCCTCGAAGCCGCGAAGAACCCGCACGGCAAGGAGCATTTCGCACCTGACCTCGCTTCGGAAAACGCCTCGCATGCCGCCGAAACCACGGTGCAGGCCAGCCACGAATACTGCACGCCGGGAGAATCGCACCAATTCAACCCGACCTGTGGTGACGAGGCCACCATCCATGCCGAAGTCTCCGATGCCGAGCCATACACCATCGAACGGCTCGTATGGGATGGCCACGGATGCTCCATCTCCCAAGCCAGCCTGTCCGTCATGGTCGATCTCGTCGAAGGCAAAACCGTGGACGAGGCCATGAAACTCGCCGAAACCTTCCATAAGCTTATGGAGTCACGCGGCAAAGGACTGAATGACGAACAGGCCGAGGAATCCTTGGAGGACGGCATCGTCTTCCAAGGGGTCTCCCAGTATCCGATGCGCATCAAATGCGCGCTGCTCGGCTGGGAGGGCATGAAGGACGCCGTGGCCAAGGCTCTGGCCGCGAAAGCCTGAGCCTTCAACTCGGCGTTTGGAAAAACACTAGTGACAAACCCCAAGCGACGCGCTATTCTTGCTCAACAGATACAAGCAACGTCCATCAACAGTTTGGAGAGACAATGAGCGACACCCTGGTACCCGAACCGCAGGCGTCGATCTTCGATTCCGTGACCAAGGCCTTGGGCAACGATGAGGACGCGGCCCGTCGCGTCATGCTCAATCCGAACCTGGCCAAAGGGTTCAAGGACGGCAAACCGGTGAACAAGGAATCCAAAAAAGACGGGCAGGACACTTGCGGCTGTGGCAATCATGCCGACGCGTGCGGATGCTCCCAACCGCAGGATGACGACATTCCGCTGAAAGCCGTCGACGATATCGGACGTGCCACGGCAGCTGACGTGAAAGAAGCCCTGCACCAGGTCATCGACCCGGAACTCGGCATCGACGTCATCGACCTTGGTCTGGTTTACGGCATCGAAATCGACGAACTGGGCCGAGCCATCATCACGATGACGCTCACCACGCCGGCCTGCCCGCTGACCGACCTGATCGAAGACGAATGCGCCAGCACCCTCGCCGGTCTCGTCGAAGAATTCCGCATCGACTGGACCTGGCAACCTCGTTGGACGATGGACAAGATCACGCCGGAAGGCCGTGACCAGCTCGCCGCGCTCGGCTTCAATTTCGACAATCTGCCGAAATACTGACGTTTGCTGCGGTTGCCGTGCAGTGAACCGCAGCCGCCAAACGTAAGAAAAACGGAACAACATACGAAAGGCGCGCCTCCCGAACGGGGAAGCGCGCCTTTCGTATTACGACGTATGTCAGTCGTCGACCACGGTACCCTTCGGCACCACGGTGATGCCTTCCGGCGTGACGGTGAAGCCACGCGCCAAATCATGCTCGGTATCGATGCCAACGGTCGAATTCTCCGTCAACACGACGTTCTTGTCGAGAATCGCCTTGTAGACCCGCGCGCGACGGTTGACGACCACACCGTCGAACAGAATCGAATCGACGACCTGAGACCACGAATGGATGCGCACGTTCGGCGACAGGACGGAATGGTGCACCTCGCCGCCGGAAACGATGACGCCGGGGGAGACGATCGAATCGGTGGCATGGCCCAGGCGGTCGCGGCCGGCATGCACGAACTTCGCCGGCGGCAGGTTGCCGGACAGCGTGTAGATAGGCCATTCGGTGTTGTACAGGTTGAACTCCGGCACATAGGAGATCAGATCCATATGCGCATCGTAGAACTGCTTCAGCGTGCCCACGTCACGCCAGTAGGCGTGGTCGGTCGGTGTGGCTCCCGGAATCTCGTTGGAATTGAAATCGTAGACGCCGGCCTCGTTGCGTGCCGCGAAATACGGCGCGATGTCGCCGCCCATATCATGCTTCGTATCCTCGGCCTTCTCATCCAACGAAAGCGCCGCGAACAAGGCATCGGTGTTGGCCACATAGTTGCCCATGGAGGCCAGGATGGAATTCGGGTCGTCCGGCAGTCCCGTGGTGGTCTGCGGCTTCTCCTGGAAGCTCTTGATCATATTCGGATGATCGGGATCGACCTCGATCACACCGAACTGGTTGGACTGGCTGATGGGCTGACGGATGCCGGCAACGGTGAATTCCGCGCCGGATTCGATGTGCTGCTGCACCATCTGCTGGAAATCCATGCGATAGACATGGTCGGCGCCGACAATCACCACGATGTCGGGCTGCACGTCCTCAATGATGTTGATGGTCTGGTAGATGGCGTCGGCCGAGCCGAGATACCAATGCTTGCCGAGACGCTGCTGCGCCGGCACAGGGGAGACGTAGTTGCCCAACAGCGGCGAGAAACGCCATACAGTGGAGATATGGCGGTCAAGCGAATGGGACTTGTACTGGGTAAGCACGACCGTCTGCATGTAGCCGGAATTCACCAGATTGCTCAGCGGAAAATCAATCAGACGGAACACGCCGCCGAATGGGACGGCAGGCTTGGCCCTGTCCCTGGTCAATGGCATCAGACGGGTGCCCTCACCGCCTGCCAGCACGATGGAAAGAATCTTTGGGTTCTTCGCCATGGGAACTCCTCTCTGAGAGCGTCTTGCGACACCGTACGCACGGTCGGTCCGCTTCATCACGAAACCGCTTACGCACACTATGATTGCATAAATTCAGCAAATCGCAAGGAGTTTGCAGCGCGAGTCTTGAAAATTTCCAGTTCGTTTCAGCAACGTTTCACCATGCGTTCATGCGCGTCTCACGCATGATGGTCCACTCGACGCGTCGCATAGAAGGCGACCGCGCTTGATGCGGCGACATTGAGACTGTCCACGCCGTGGCTCATGGGAATCTTCACCGTAAGGTCGGCGCGGGAGATGGTGTGGTGCGACAGTCCATCTCCTTCGGTACCGAAAATCAACGCGAGCTTGTCAATATGGTCGCTTTCAGTCTCGGCGTTGTTGAGACGGCGGACCAATTCGGCCAAAGAAATGGAATCATCCTCAAGCGCCATCGCTACGGTGGTGAACCCCAGATCATGCAGTTCCCGCATGCCGGTGAACGGCCAATAATGCTTGTCGTCCCCTCCGATGCGCGTCCACGGCACTTGGAACACCGTGCCCATGGACACGCGTGCCGCGCGCCGGTACAACGGGTCGCCACAGGACGGAGTGACGAGCACCGCATCCACGTCGAGCGCCGCAGCCGAACGCATGAGAGCGCCCACATTCGTGTGGTCGACGATATTCTCCATGACCGCGACCCGTCGAGCGCCACGGCAGACCTCTTCGACGCTGGGCAGGGACCAGCGTTTCATCGCGGCAAGGGCTCCGCGATGCAGCCGGTAGCCGGTTAGACGTTTGAGCTGCTCAGGCGAAGCGACATACACGGGAATGCCATCGCCCCAACGTTTCTCGATGACATCGAACATGCCGCTCATGCCGTCGATCCACGACTCCTCGACCAGCAGGGAAATCGGCTCGCGTCCAGCGGCCAGGGCACGGTCTATCACTTTGGGCGATTCGGCGATGAACAATCCCTTGCTGGGCTCCAGCCTGTTGCGCAGCTGGATTTCCGTGAGATTCACATAAGCCGCCACACGCTCGTCGTCGATGGAGTCAAGATGAATGAACCGCATTGCCCGTATTCCGCCAATCTTTCGTCAGATACAAGAAAACCCCTTGTCTCCAAGGGGTTTATTCCGGTGTCCGGAGCGGGACTTGAACCCGCACGCCTGTATAAAATAGGCACTAGCACCTCAAGCTAGCGCGTCTACCATTCCGCCACCCGGACAGGTGTGTTGCTCAGCGGCAACGAATGAAAACTATAGCAGTTGAAATCCATGATGCAAATCCCGGCGTGTCGCGATAGGTCCGATATGGGTTATGTGGGGTTCCTGATAGGCTCGGAAGCTATGACTGATGCCCTTTTTCTGCTTGATACGGACCATGACGACGTACCGGTGAACAGCGACGAGCTCAACGCCGGATGGAGGCTGACGCTTCCCTCATCCGTACGCAGGCACGCCATCCAGGCCATGCGATTGAAGGACGGCGACGAACTGCAGCTTTCCGACGGCAGGGGATTGCGCATCCACGCCGTACTGCGCGACGTGCAGCAGGGAATCGCGGAAGTGCTGCGATTCGGCAAGGAGCCGCAGCCGGTCACCAGGCTCGCGCTGGTGCAGGCTCTCGCCAAAACCGGCCATGACGAGCAGGCGATCGATATGGCCACGCAGATCGGCGTCGATCAGGTGATTCCCTGGCAGGCCGACCGTTCCATCGCCAAATGGAAGGCAGGACGTACTGACAAAAAGTGGAGGCAGGTGCTGGAATCCGCCACCGAACAGTCGCGCAGATCGTGGACGCCCCAGCTGGACGATTGCGTGACCAGCAAGCAGGTGGTCGCCATCTGCAAGCGCGCATGCGTGCATGGCGACATGGTGATCGTGCTGCATCAAGATGCCACGAAGACCTGGGAACAACTGGAAACCGGTATCGCCAAACTGTCCGATACGTGTCTGAAGGACGGACGTCCGCGCACCATATATGTGCTCGTCGGTCCGGAAGGCGGCATCAGCGACGCCGAAGTCGAGGCGTTCACGAAAGCCGGCGCCGAAGTGTGCGTGCTGGGAAGCAACATCCTACGTGCGTCCACCGCCGGTCCGGTCGCGCTGTCATTGCTCGCGCGAGCATTGGGACGTTTCGTCTGATCCCGGCTCCATTGCGTGAAATTGCCGGAATCGCCCCGTTTCCTGCTGGTGTAGCATGGTAGCGAAGGTTTTTCCAATACCGATAAGGAGCGTTATGAGCGACAAGGATTGCCTGTTCTGCAAGATCATCGCAGGTGAGATTCCCAGCGAGAAGGTGTACGAGGACGATGCCACCTACGCCTTCAAGGACATCAATCCGAAAGCCAAGGTGCACGTACTGATCGTGCCGCGCAAGCACTACGCGAACGTCGCCGAACTCGCCAAAGAGGATCCGGCACAGCTCGCCCACATGGCCGAAGTGGCGCAGAAAATCGCCGACCAGGAGTTCCATGGCGCCTTCCGTCTGATCTTCAACACCGGAATCGACGCCGGACAGACCGTGTTCCACGTGCACGCCCACGTGCTTACCGGCGAAAAGCTCGACGAATAGTCCACATACTGCCTACCGCCAATACCGACATCGGAAGAGGTTCTGTGCCCACCACTACACGCACCATCGCGATACCCCAACAGCTTGATCCGGTGACCGTGCTCGGCCCTGTGGACGAGGTACTTCGGGAAGTCGAACGTGCGTTCCCCGACCTGACCATCATCGTACGGGGCAACCGCATCGCCATCATGTCGCATTCCAGCAAATCCGAATCCCAAGCCGCCCAAGCCGAACAGGTGGTTGCCGATATCATCCAAGCCGCCTATACCGCGCCGATGGACGCCGATACCGTCCGTCGCATGCTCGACCAGAACGTGCTTAAAAATCCGGTCCGCGCCACACATCCCGGCCACGGCCGCGTGGTGGAGGAATTGCGCATGGCCGGCAGGCAACAGTCGCACGCGTCCCATCGTGAGGAAACCGCCGACAGGCGGCGTCCTCACGTGCCGGGCGTCATCACCTTCGCGCTCGGCAAACCGGTCCGTGCCAAAACCGCCGGACAGATAGCCTACGTCAACGCCATCGAATCGCACACCATCACCTTCGCCATCGGACCGGCAGGCACCGGCAAAACCTATCTTGCCGTAGCCAAAGCGGTACGTGCTTTCCAAGACAGGCAGGTCCGGCGCATCATACTGACCCGTCCCGCCGTCGAAGCAGGGGAGAACCTCGGTTTCCTGCCGGGCACGCTCAACGAAAAGGTCGACCCGTACCTGCGACCGCTGTACGACGCGCTGTCCGACATGCTCGGAGCGGACCAGCTCAAGCGATACATGGACGACGGCACCATCGAAGTGGCGCCGCTCGCCTACATGCGCGGCCGCACGCTCAACGACGCGTTCGTGATCCTCGACGAGGCCCAGAACACCACCGAACAGCAGATGAAGATGTTCCTGACCCGACTGGGATTCAACACCAAAATGGTCATCACCGGCGACGTGACCCAAGTGGATCTGACCGTGCCGAAATCAGGTCTGGCCACCATCGAACGCATCCTCGACGGCATCGACGACATCGCCTTCGCCCACCTGAAGCCCGAAGACGTGGTCCGCCACGCGCTCGTGGGCAAAATCGTCGCCGCTTACGACAGGCACACGGCCATAGCGGGAGACCACAGCAGAAGCGCGCGTGCCGCATCATCGCAACCATTCGACGACAAGAACAAGGAAAACGCATAAATGAGCGTTGAAGTGACGAACGAAACCGCCTGGCAGATCGACGGCAAAATCTTTTCCGACCTCGGCGTATGGGTCATGAGCCAGATGAGGGTCAGCACACAATCCGACCTGACCATCATGTTCGTGGACCCGGATCCCATCGCCCAACTGCACATGCGTTGGATGAACCTCGAAGGCCCCACCGACGTCATGAGCTTCCCAATGGACGAACTGCGCCCCGGAGACGGCGGAACCGAAATGGAAGGCGTGCTGGGCGACATCGTGCTATGCCCGTGGGTGGCCGCCCAGCAGGCGCTCGCGGCCGGCCACAGCACCATGGAGGAAATGATGCTGCTGACCATCCACGGCATCCTCCACCTGCTCGGATACGACCATGTCACACCCGAACAGGAACGGCAGATGTTCGGCTTGCAACGCCAGCTGCTATTGACGTTCTTCGCGCTTCGACAGGGAGCCGGCGCGCGGGCGACGCTTCCCGCCGGCACGCCGGATGCGCTCGCCGAATGGGACCGCGAACACGCGGCCGGCGGCAAAACGGCCAAATGACGGCATGATGCATCATCCGACGGTTTCGAAAGTGGGGGTTGACGAACCATGGAAACAACGACTATCACGATGATTGCGATTCTCGTCGTCATCGCATTGCTGCTGGTCTGGCTGTCGCTGTCGATGGCCGCGACGGAAGGCGCGGTGGGACGTGTCACGAGGGCAAGTCTGAACAACCTCATTCTTGAGATTCAGACGGATACGGAGGCGTCGCAATTCATACGCGACAAGAAGATCAAACGCATCCACAAGGTGCAGCGGCTGATCGCCGACCGCTACGCGACCGCCGGTTCATGCGCGTTCTTCCGCATCACCTGCAATGTGCTTGACGGTGTGTTGGTCGCCGCGATCGCGTCGTTGTGCGATGCACCGTTATGGGCGGGACTGCTTGTCGGCTTCGTGTTCGCGCTGGTGGTCGCGGTGATTTCGCTGCTGGTCCGTCCACGTAGCGCGGGCGCCTCCAAACCGGTCGATCTGATGCTGAAGCATGCCGATGCGGCGTCGGTCGCGGTGGCTTTGACGCCGTTCGCTAAAATCGGCGGACAGAAGGATGCGAAACGTCATTCGAATGATCTGTCGGACGATGAGGAGCTTGAAAAAATCCAACTCGAACAAGGGCGCGCCACCATAGATCGTCTGGTCGAGGCGAATGATTTCGACCCTGAGGTTTCCGAAATGCTGCGCAACGTATTGACGTTGTCCGAAACGTTGACGCGTGAGATCATGGTGCCGCGCACTGATATGATTTGCATCGAACGCGGGGAGACGCTGGAGAACATGCTGAAATTGTGCTCCCGTTCCGGATTCTCCCGTATACCGGTCATCGGCGATGATGTGGATGATCTGGTCGGCGTGGCATACCTGAAGGATGCCGTGCGCGCCACGGCGTTCAATCCCGCGGCGATATCCCGCGATGTCGAATCCATCGTCCGTGACCCGATGCTGGTGCCCGAATCCAAGCCGGTCGACGACCTGTTCCACCAGATGCAGCGCACCCGCCAGCATGTGGCTATCGTCGTGGATGAATACGGCGGCATCGCCGGCCTGGTCACCATCGAAGACACCATCGAACAGATCGTCGGCGAACTGGAGGACGAGCACGACCGTACCCAGCATGCCGATCCGGAACAAATCGGCGAGAACAAATGGAGCATGCCGGCACGCACGCCCATCGCCGACTTGGAGGAGATCTTCGAAATCGACATCGACGAGGACGACGTCGACACGGTATACGGTCTGCTCACCAAGCTGCTTGGCCGCGTGCCGATCGTCGGTTCGACGGCCGTCACCAGGGGCCTGCGCCTGACCGCGGTCGACTCCGCGGGACGCCGCAAGAAAGTGTCCACCATCGTGGTGGAACCGGCCCACGTCGAGGGCGTGGACGAAACTGAACAACACGAAGACCATACGAACGGTGCCGAAGAGGCATCCCATGACGACAAGGATTCCAAGGACAAGCATGACTGACGCAGATGTGACCGAACCGGCTTCCCAGCATTCCGACGCCGAAGCCCCCGTTCCATATCGTTCCGGCTTCGTCGCGGTGGTCGGACGTCCGAACGTCGGCAAATCGACGCTGATCAACGCGCTTATCGGCACGCAGATCGCCATCGCCTCATCCCGTCCGGAGACTACACGTAAGGCCATCCGCGGCATTCTGACCACAGACAACGCGCAGATCGTGCTGGTCGATACCCCCGGTATCCACCGTCCGCGTACGCTGCTCGGACAGCGGCTGAACGATGTCGTCGACGAATCGCTATCCGATGTCGACGCGATCGCCTTCCTGCTACCCGCCGACCAGGAAATCGGCCCCGGCGACAAACGCATTCTGAGCAGGCTGCGTTCTGATTTCGCCGTCAAACGCGACGACGGCACATTCAAATGGAAGGTGCCGCTGATCGCCATCGTCACCAAAATCGACGAATTGGACCGAAGCGCTTTGATCGACAAGCTCATCGAAATCAACGAGTTCGCCGACTTCACCGACATTGTGCCGGTGAGCGCCCTCGAGCACGACAATCTCGCCGAAGTACGCAACGTGCTGGTGGAGAACATGCCCGAAGGACCGCAGATGTATCCGGCCGAGCAAATCACCGAAGAACGTCCGGAAGACACCATCGCCGAACTGATTCGAGGCGCGTTCCTGGAGGAATTGGATGACGAGCTGCCGCATTCGCTCGCCGTGGTGGTGGATTCCATCGAATATCCGGAAGACAACGACAGCGGCGAATCCTACGCGGGCAAGGCGCAGGTGATTGTGTCGATCTACGTGGAACGTGATTCGCAGAAGCCGATCATCATCGGACATAACGCGGAGCATCTGGTACGCGTCAAGAAGAAGCTGCGCACCGCGGTCAACCGCATCGTCGGGCAGAAGGCCAAGCTCGACCTGCATGTCAAGGTGGCCAAGGGATGGCAGTCGGATCCTAAGCAGCTTGAGAAGCTGGGCTTCTAAGCCGCTTAGGATCCGCTTCGCGGCGAAGCCGCTCACTTCGCCTACGGTCAGCCCACTGGGCTGCCCGTTTGACGGCTCAGCCAAGCAGCTTGAGAAGCTGGGCTTCTGATTTTTTTCCGGGTGGGAACAATAAAGCCTGCCGCTGTTTATGCGGCAGGCTTTCTTATGCTCTAAGCTTGTTGGTGCTGGATGGTCACTTCTTCTTGGTGTACATTTGCGTGTTCAGCAGGGTGGCGTAACGCTTGATCACCTTCGGACGGATGACCTTCATGGAAGCGGTCATCAAACCGTTCTCCTGTGTGAACTCCTCCGGCAGGATGATGAACTTACGCACGGATTCGGCACGGGACACGCCCTCATTGGCCTGATCGACCCACTTCTGGACTTCGGCGCGGACGGCCGCGTTGCTGGAGGCCTCCTCCATCGACATATCTCGGTTGAGACCCTTGCTTTCCAGCCATGGACGCAACGCTTCCTCGTCAAGCGTGATCAGCGCGGAGATGAACGGACGCTTGTCGCCAAGCACCAACGCCTGAGAGACGAATTCGCAACGCTTGATGACATCCTCGATCGGGCCAGGGGAGACGTTCTTGCCGCCGGCGGTGATGATGAGATCCTTCTTGCGTCCGATGATGTACAGGAAGCCATCGTCGTCAATGCGGCCCAAGTCGCCGGTCTTGTACCAGCCATCCTCGGTAAAGGAATCCTCGGTGGCCTCGCCGTTCTTATGGTACTTCGGGAACACCGAAGCGCCCTTGACCTGAATCTCCCCATCCTCGGCGATACGCAGCTCGAAACCAGGGAACGCGATGCCGACGGAACCCTGATGATACGGCACGCCAAGCACGTTGAACGCGCACGGCGCGGTGGTTTCGGTCAATCCGTAGCCTTCGTAGACCGGCACGCCGGCACCACGGAAGAACGCCAACAACTCCGGATCAAGCGGCGCACCGCCCGCGACGATCCACTTGGCGCGTCCGCCGAGCACCTCACGCAGCGAGGCATAGACCACCGGATCGAACGCCGCGCGACGTGCCTTGGTAAGCGTTCCGGTCTTCCCCTTGGTGCTGACTTCCTTCATATAATTCTGCGCGGCGACCACGGCTGCGGCGAAAGCAACGCCCTTGGCGCCATGACCGGCCTTCTGGGAAGCAGCGTTGTACACCTTCTCCAGCACACGCGGAACAACGATCATGATGGTCGGCTTGGCCACCTGCAAATCGGCGGTCAACGTCTTGATGCCCTGCGCGATATAAATATGCAGATTGCTTGCTACGCAGATGTAGTTGATGGCACGGGCGAAGGAATGCGCCTGAGGCAGGAACAGCAGGACGGTGTTCTTCTTGTCATGCAGCAGTTCCGGCATATAATCGGGCAGATTGAACGCGGTGGCGCAATAATGCTCATGCGTCATCTCCACGCCCTTCGGCGCGGCGGTCGAACCGGACGTGTACACAATGGAGCACAGATCGGTCTTCTGCACGGAATCGATTCGCGCATCGAGCGCCTCATCGCTCACACCGGAGCCATACGCCTTGATCTCGTCAAGACCACCGGTCTCGAAGCAGACGATGTGCTCCAAAGTCGGGCATTCGGTTTCGGCCCCGTCCGCCTTCGCCTTCATATCAGTGGTTTCCACGACCAGCAGACGCGCATCGGAATTGTTGACGATATTGCGGATCTGCTCGGCGGAATCGGTATCGTAAATCGTGGCGAGCACGCCGCCGCAGGCCATGACGGCCGCGTCGAACACATCCCAATCGTAGGAGGTGCGGCACATGAAAGCCACGCCATCGCCCTTCTTCAAACCATAATGCAGCAAGCCCTTCGCGACGGCGCGGATGTCGGCGAGCGTCTCATTTGCGGTCTTGGTGTGCCAATCGCCATCTTGCTTGAACGTGTACAATGGTTCGTCGCCCATACGAGCGGCGCGGTCGGCGTAGATATCGTAGATGGAGGTGCCTTCGTCTAGCGGCGGATTGCCCTCTGTCTTCGTGGTCAACAGTCCGGTTTCGGGGTCAAGGAACGTGGTGGACGGGTATCCCGGTCCCCATTCAGCGGTGTGCGGCAGCTCGATATGGCCATCGGGGGAGAGGATGCTGTTCGGGTCGTTGTAATCCGGTGTATTGCCGGAATCGTCGCTGACCGGGTGCACGAAATCGTTGCCCAGGCGCAACGCCTTTCTTGCGAGATTAGTGGCCTGCTTGTTCAACGAGGTGATGATGGACACGTGACTCTCCTACGTATATAAACGGTATCTAAAGAAGGAATGATAGCCCGTCGCGCGCGACACGTCACCTTACGGTAGCGTAAGGTGACAGGCCATCAGGGAAACGGGCGGCGCATGCCGGATACAGCCCGTGATTCGAAAGATGAACGATTGCGGCCGCGATGTTGCCGTGTACGTTACACTTGGGCGCTGTATCTGTTCATTAGATTTCTTTAACGAGGAAGAAAGGGCACCTATGGCTGAAAAAGCTGAAGCCACCGTGGTCTTCGGAGTTCTCAATGAGACTTCCGAACACGAGTCCCGTGTTGCTCTGACACCGGATATCGTAACGAGGTTGCGTAAATCAGGTGTTACATGTCTGATTGAGTCCGGTGCGGGCGTCGCATCGCACTACGTTGATGAAGATTATACGAAGGCGGGCGCGCAGGTCGTCTCCGCCGACGATGTGATAGCACGCGCCGACGCGCTGGGTTTTGTGGACCGTCCAAGCAATGAGCTGCTCGCCCGCGTCAAGCAGGGCACATGGATCATTGGCATGTTGGGATCGTTCACCGATGCCGATTACGTCGCCGCGATCGAGAAGGCCGGTCTGGTCGGCGTCGCCATGGAAAAGCTGCCGCGTCAGCTGAGCTCCGCGCAGTCCATGGACGAAATGACGTCGCAGAACTCCGTGATGGGCTACAAGGCCGCCATCGTGGCAGCCAACGCGTACGGTTCCTTCCTGCCGATGATGACCACCGCCGCTGGCACCATCCGCCCGGCCAAGGTGCTTATTCTGGGCGCCGGTATCGCCGGCCTGCAGGCCATCGGCACCGCCAAGCGTCTCGGCGCCGTCGTCACCGCGTACGACGTGCGTCCGGCATCCAAGGGCGAAGTCGAATCCTTGGGCGCCAAGTTCCTCGACCTTGGTCTTGACTTCTCCAAGGGCCAGGGCGAAGGCGGCTACGCACGCGCGCTGAGCGCCGAAGAGCAGGCCCAGCAGCAGGCCGCGGTCGATCAGAAGGCCGCCGGCTTCGACATCGTCATCACCACCGCCAAAGTGCCGGGACGCAAGCCTCCGGTCCTTCTGACCAAGGCCGGTGTGGCCGGTCTGCATCGTGGCGCCGTCATCGTCGATTGCGCGGCAAGCGACCTTGGCGGCAATGTCGAAGGCTCCTCCGTCGGCACCCAGGTCACCGACAACGGCGTGACCATCATCGGCGCCCCGTATCTGGCCAGCGGCGTGTCCACCACCGCATCCAACCTGCTGAGCCGCAACGTGGCCGACGTGCTGGCGCATTTCGTGCGTGACGGCAAGCTCGCCATCGACCTGAACGAAGAGCTCGACAACGCCATGGTCGTGGCCGGCCGCGGCGAGGAAGCCAAGAAGGAAGAGGAGTAAAGCAATGGATATCGTCGTTGCGATCACACTGTTCGTCCTCGCGCTGCTCATCGGCGTCGAGGTCATCGGCAAGGTGCCCGCCACCCTGCACACCCCGCTGATGTCGGGCGCCAACTCCATCCACGGCATCGTCATCGCGGGCGTCGTCATCGTCGCCGCGCACGCCACCAGTCCGCTCGCCTGGGTGTTCATCTTCCTGGCCGCCGTGCTGGGCACGATGAACGTCGTCGGCGGCTACGTCGTCACCGACCGCATGCTGGAGATGTTCAAGTCCGACAAGGGCAAGAAGAAGGAAGAGGAGGCCAAGTAAATGGGTACCCTGGCCGAAATGCTGAGCACGCCGCTCGGCGTCATCGAATGGTTCGTCTACCTGCTGGCCGCAGTGATGTTCGTCATCGGCCTGCACCTGATGAACTCCCCGAAGACCGCCCGCAAGGGCAACATGGTCTCCGCCATCGGCATGGTGTTCGCCGTGGCCATGGCCTTCATCGTGCTGTTCGCCGGTGAGATCTCCAACGGTTTCAAACACTCCGTCGCCGTCGTGGTGCTGATCGTCGGCATCGTCATCGGCGCCGTGGCGGGCGTGGTCTCCGCCAAGAAGGTCAAGATGACCGACATGCCGCAGCTTGTCTCCGTGTTCAACACCGTAGGCGGTGGCGCGGCTGCGCTTGTTGCTCTGAACGACATTCTGACCTCCGCCGAAACTCCGTCCATTGTGGTGCTCATCACTGCTGGACTGGGCATTATGATCGGCTCCGTCACCTTCTCCGGCTCGCTGATCGCAGCCGGCAAGCTGCAGGGCATCAAGTGGGTCAAGAAGCTGAGCCTGCCGGGCAAGGGCTTCTGGAACATCCTGTTCGTCGTGCTCACCATCGTGTCCTTCGTGATGCTGTGCGTGCAGCCGAACCAGCGTCTGCTCTGGTCGATCCTGACCACCGTGTTCGCCCTGTGCTACGGCCTCGTGTTCGTCATCCCGATCGGCGGCGCTGATATGCCGGTCGTCATCTCCGTGTTGAACGCCTGCACCGGCACCGCAGTGGCCATGTCCGGTCTGGCCATCAACAACATCGCCCTGATCGTGGCCGGCGCGCTCGTCGGTGCGGCGGGCGTGACCCTGTCCATCGCCATGTCCAAGGCCATGAACCGTCCGCTGCTGTCCGTCCTTGCCGGCGGCTTTGGCGGATCCAACGCCGCTGCCGGCGCTGGTGAAGGTCCTGAAGGCACCATGAAGGAAACCTCCGCCGACGATCTGGCCGTCCAGCTCGTCTACGCAGAGAAGGTCATCTTCGTGCCGGGCTTCGGTCTGGCCCAGGCCCAGGCCCAGCGTGAGCTCGCTGACCTTGGCACCCTGCTCAAGGACCACGGCGTCGAAGTCTCCTACGCCATCCATCCGGTGGCAGGCCGTATGCCTGGCCATATGAACGTGCTGCTCGCCGAGGCCAACGTCCCGTATGAGGAGCTCGTCGACCTGGATGACATCAATCCGCAGTTCCCGCAGGCCAACGTGGCTCTGGTGGTCGGCGCCAACGACGTGACCAATCCGGCCGCCCGCAAGCCGGGCACCCCGGTTTCCGGCATGCCGATTCTCGACGTCGACAAGGCGCAGAACGTGGTGGTCATGAAGCGTGGCCGTGGCACCGGTTATGCCGGCATCCAGAACGAGCTGTACTTCGAAGACAACACGCAGATGCTGTTTGGTGACGCCAAGGCGAGTCTGCAGGCCGTCATCGCAGCGGTCAAGGAACTCATCAACTGACGGACCGGCTCGTCGCCTACGCGAAGATCAGGCCCTTCCTCTTTTTGGAGGAAGGGCCTTTTGTTATTGCGCAAGTTGTCCACAGACAGGTATGGGGGTGTGGATAGGTGGAAATTGTCCACTTATTCACTTTTTTCAAAGGATTGTGACGGAGAGGTGGACGGATATGCGACAGTAGGTGCATCTCTACGACGAAGGAGTTGCATATGACAGTTGCCGTGGCCACGCCATTCAATATGGACGAACAGGCTTTCCTGCAAACGATGGATCGGCTGATCGAGCGCTTCGACCGGTACAGCTCGGGGCGTTGTTTCGCGGACCTTGATCGGATACGTCTCGAACACGATATGGAAGGTCCGCTTTCCCTGTTCGATGACGTGGTGCACGAGCTTGCGGATGACTTGTTCGGCGGCACGTCATGGCCGGTGAACCTCGACATGGATATGATCATATTGGATCGGTTCCAAATAGGCTATGATGCCGAATTCCTGACCGGATGCCGCAATGTGGTTCGTAAATACGGCATGAGCGCATGGCTGTATGAAATGATTAATGATGCTTCCGTCGCGGTGGCGACGCATCGGCCGAGCAACAGGATGCCGTTCCAGCTTGGTCTGTTCGATACACGTGAGGTGTTCCGAAGGAAAAAGACCAAGGGGAAGAAGAGCGGAGGCGGAAGGAGGAAACGGCTCGAATGCATGATGGAATACCTGCGACAGACCTACCGTCTGGCCGCATACACTCTGTTGCGATGGGGAGGGGGCGAGCCTAGGGCCGCTGATGCGGCGCTGATGGTTCTCGCTTATGGGGGATTGGGTATGTGTATGCTCCGCGATGATCCGAAAGTGGTCGAATTGGGATGTGATCCCGATTTCCGATACAGGCATGTATGCGCCCAGTTGCAGGATATGCGGATCAAGGCGGATCTGGAATATGCCTGTTCTGTGGATCTGAGCGTCACCAGCTCATTGGAATATCCGGCTTGCCTCGATGCCAGATATCTGTATGACGCCGAACACATTGTGGAGGCATATCGGAATCTGTGGGATGAGAACACTAAGCCCGTCGCCCAACTACTGGCCGAGATCGAGGACAATGGCGTATATGAAGTGGAGGATATATGGAAAGACCCGCTCTATCTGCATGACCTTGCCATCTCCCTTATGGGGCCGTCGGCTTCGGGTCTTCTCCAGGAAGGCTTCAGACTGCGTGATCGAACCATGTTCGAGAATGGTGTCAAAGAACTTGACAGCCAGGCACGCAATGTGAGGAAGGCTGGTCTGCTGCTTACCCTTGCCGGATATATCTTTTTCGCCGAACCGGAGGATCGCATGGATGCGATGCTCGCTTCGCACAAGGATCGCAAACGCATGTTGGACAACTATGAAAAGCTTGGCGAAATGGCCGCGACCATCGCCTTGTACCGTCTTCCTCGGGATCGCGAATCGCTTCGGGCAGTGCGGGCCCTGCTCATGCATGAGACGGGCGTGTACGCGGACAAGATGGGAGAGCTCATGGGTCTCGCCGACGAGCCGGACGGGGAAGACGAAGCCACCGCTCCGGTCATGGGGTGAAAGACGGTTTTCCGCATATTGGACATGACAATGCTTTGGGATTGACTCTACAACCATTGTAAGGTTTAGCCTTCCTGCTGGAAGACATAGGCCGAAACGGGAGGATAAGAGACAACCCATGGGAAAGAACCTGACAACGGGAAGCGTGTTCAGAACGATCGTCACCTTCGCGTTGCCATATCTGCTGTCGTATTTCCTGCAGACGCTGTACGGCATGGCCGATCTGTTCATCGCCGGACAGTTCATCGGCATCGACGGCATCACCGCGGTGGCGAACGGCAGCCAGGTGCTGTACATGCTCACCGTGGTCATCGTGGGTCTTGCCATGGGCGCGACCGTCACCATCGGCCGTGCGGTCGGCGCGAACAGGCTCGACCGTGCGGCCAAGGCCATCGGCAACGTCATCACGCTGTTCGCAGGAATCGCGTTGGCGCTGACGGTCGTTCTGCTGTTGAACGTGCACAACATCATCTCGCTGATCGGCGTGCCAGTCGAAGCCGTCGAGGGAACCGCGCAGTATCTGACCATCTGCTATATCGGCATCCCGTTCATCGTCGCGTACAACATTATCAGCTCGGTGTTCCGTGGGATGGGCGATTCGAAAAGCCCCATGTATTTCATTGCGGTTGCATGCTTCTGCAACATCGTGTTCGACTACCTGTTTATGGGCTGGCTGCGTCTTGGTCCCTCGGGCGCGGCATTGGGCACCACACTGGCGCAGGCCATCAGTGTGACCGTGACATTGGTGGCGATTCGCCGCCGGCGTACGGGCATCAGACTGAAGTTCGGCGATCTTCGCCCCGATAGGGCCATGCTCCGCGGCATTCTCGGCATCGGAGTGCCGACGGCGGTTCAGGACGGCTGCATCCAGATCGCCTTCATCATCATCACGGTCATCGCCAACTACCGTGGCCTGAACGATGCGGCAGCTGTCGGCGTCGTCGAAAAGGTGATCAGCGCGTTGTTCCTGGTACCGTCGTCCATGCTGGCCACGGTATCCGCCGTCTCGGCGCAGAACATCGGTGCCGGCAGGATGGAGCGAGCGACGAAGACACTGCGATACGCCACCGCGATCACCGTCGTCTACGGCATCGTCATATCGATTGTGGTGGAACTGACGGCGGGCTCCATCGTCGGCCTGTTCACCACCGATGCGACGGTAATCCTGCTGGGAACACAGTACATCCGCAGCTACATCGTCGACAGCATCTTCGCGGGCATCCACTTCTGCTTCAGCGGCTTCTTCGCCGCATGCGGGCGCTCCTATATCGGATTCATCCACAATATCGTGGCCATCACCCTGGTCCGTGTGCCCGGGGCGTATCTGGCATCCAAGCTGTTCCCGAACACCTTGTTCCCCATGGGCGTCGCCGCACCCGCCGGATCGCTGCTTTCCGTGCTGATCTGTCTTGGCTTCTACGCGTGGCTCAAGCGTCACGGCGTAATTTCGGAGAAGGCGCGTGCATGACGGCGAGTGAGCGAAGTGGAGGGCGCGACGCTTTGCCGGGTGACGGCAGACTGTTCCGTATAGGCAAGGTTGCAGATATGTTCAATGTGTCGCTGGGCACGCTTCGGCATTATGAGCGTTGCGGCTTGCTGGAACCCGAATATATCGACCCGCGCACCGGGTACCGGTATTACGGTGCCAAGCAGTTCGAGGTGCTGAACACCATCCGGTACCTGCGTGTGCTGGATATGCCGTTGACGCAGATAGCCGAGTTCCTGCACAATCGCGACGTGCATGTCATCGAGGACAAGCTTGTTGCACAGAAAGCCCTGATCGAGCGCAAACAGCATGAGCTGGAAATGGTCCAGCGGAAGATCGACCATCGCTTGGAGCGGCTGCGGGACGCTGAGCAGTCCGAATTCGACGTGATACGTGTTGTGCGGCAACCCGCCTGCAGGATCGTCTGGATCAGGGATTCACCGAAGGTCGACTCGTATCTCGGCCTGGAATATTCGATCCGCAAGCTGGAGCAGCATCAGAAGGATTCGCTGGTCTTCCTCGGCAAGGTCGGCGTCGGCATTGACAAGGAATCGTTGGAACAGGGCGGATATGCCGATTACGGGTTGGTGTTCCTATTGCTTGACGACGAGGACGAATATGAGGGCGACACCGTGGCATTGCCGGAGACCGATTGCGTGCGCATCCGGTTCCGGGGGAGTCATGGCGATGCCCCCGACCGGTATCGCGAGCTGATATGGTACACCGCAGAGCAGGGTCTCGACATCACCGGGTTCTCACGTGAGATCGCGTTGATCGATGAAGGGTTGACATCGGATCCCGCCCAGTTCGTGACCGAGATCTGCATCCCGGTGCGCTAGCCACTTTCCGGCGACGTGTGGCGCTACTTGGCTTTCTCCTTCAGGGTCGGCGCAAGGGTGCCGGCCAGCGCGCGCTCGCCCGGCCTGGCCAATGGGCCGACCAGTTCATGCGCCGTGTACGGCTCCTCAAGATAGGCGATGTCGGATTCGCTGAGTTTTACTCCAAGTGCTTCGATGACATCATCCACGCGCTCCGTCTTCGAGCAGCCGACGATCGGTGCCGTGACGTCCTTGGCCCAATGCCAGGCGAGGGCGATCCGCGCCATCGGCACGCCGAGCCGTTCCGCGAGCCCGTGCACGCGTTCGATGATCGGCATATCCTGCGCACGTGCCTGATCGTACTTGTTGCGCATGGTGCCGTCGGTGGTGCCGCGTTTGGAATCGGAATCCCAGGACGGATGGGTCAGATGGCCGGACGCCATGGGGAGTATGGGGTGAGCGCCATGTTGTACTGACGGCTGTTCGGTGGCGTCGGCATCGATGGTCCACTGATGGAACTACGGGGAGGTCTTGCCGAAACTCATACCGCCAAGGCAGACCTTGGAAACTTGGATGCCGGACCATCCCAGTGGGGCGTAGCTCATGTCAGTCATACTGAAGCTCTTCTGCCGTTGATGTTCGGAAGGTCAGCATATCCCGTTTCGATTGGCAGAACCAATACCTCGCATGAATGGTTTGATATGCAATCGACGCATGGAACGATATACCATACTCACATTGGACATTCTTTTTCGCCGGGCGTTGAATAGGGAACGGTACAGAGCATAAATGAAAGGACGGGTCGACAATGGAAAATCCGAGCGCATTCCCGATGGGAGAACCGAACGACGGCTTCGCGCAGTACTTCGTGGGACAGAGCTACCTTGCTCCGGTGCTCGAGACTCCGCAGATTGCCATCCATAACGTGACCTTCGAGCCGGGTTGCCGCAACAACTGGCACATCCATCACAACGCGGCGCAGGTACTCATCGCGGTCGGCGGTCGCGGTTACTACCAGATCGAGGGACAGGAGCCAAAGGAGCTCAAGGCCGGGCAGGCCGTCTGCATCCCCGCGGATACGAAGCACTGGCATGGCGCCGCCCCCGGCGAATCATGCTCGCATCTAGCCTTCATGGTCCCTGCGGGCGATCCGGCATCCATGAGCAACGAATGGCTCGAGCCGGTGGATGCCGAAGCCTACGGCAAACTTGCCTGAGGTCTGTTGTTCTTATATGGAGGGCCATCCTGCAAAAGTGGGATGGCCCTTTTTGTTGTTCAGGGCGATAACGGTTTGAAGCCTTGCGGCGAGTGGCGTCATGCGAGGAAATCCGCAAGCAGATTGTACAAGTAGCTTGTGTAAGTGCTATGGCGGCCAGCTGGAGGCAATCGAAATGGATACGAAAGACGAATATTCGACATCGGATGTCGCCATGGAATTGGCGATTGCGGTCAGCAGGCTGCAAGCTCGGATGAAGCATGAGGCCGGCATCGCGGAACGGGGCATCACCGCTTCGCAGCTTGCCATGTTGAAGCGGCTGGATACCGAGGGAGAACTGTCGGTATCGACTTTGGCCGCGTACGAACACGTATCGCAACAGGCCATCACCCAGCGTCTTGAACTACTGAGGTCCACAGGGTATGTCACACAGCATGCCGATTCGAAAGATCGTCGTCGTCGACTGGTCGGCTTGACCGATGAAGGACATGCGTTCCTCGCCCACGTAACCGCTAGCCAAACAACTTGGCTGGCGCATGCCATCGAATATGCATTGGATGACGGCGAGCGCGGGGACCTCGCCGCTGCGACCACATTGATCGAACGCATCGCCGCCACGGAATCGCTGCCGACGGGAGGCGACACGCGATGAAGACGGCTGATAAGACAAGAGAAACTCCCGCGTTTCCCAAGACCTTCATCATGGCGATGATATTTGGGGTCGGTCTCAACCCTGTCAACAGCACGCTTATCTCGACGGCGCTCGCACCGATTTCACATGATTTGCGGATTGATGCCGGAAGGGCGACCCTGCTGATATCTGCGCTGTACCTGACATGTGCCATCGCGCAGCCGACGGCGGGCAAGCTTTCTGAGATCATTGGTCCTCGCTCGGTGTTCATGGCCGGTGCGGCATTGGTCATGATTGGAGGACTACTGGGTGGTTTCGCTCCGAATCTCGGCGTGCTGCTGACGTCGCGTGTGCTTATTGGTGCGGGCACATCCTGTGGCTATCCTGCTGCCATGCTGCTGGTTCGCAGACGGGCCGATCGCATGGGATTGGCGGAACCGCCTTCGTTGGTCCTTTCCATTCTCGCTATGGTGGGACTGGTGCTCATCGCTGTCGGTCCACCGTTGGGCGGCCTGTTGGTCACCTTTTTGGGATGGCGCTCCACCTTCTTCGTCAACGTGTTGGTCGGCATCATCACGATTGTGCTGGGATTGGCAAGCATCGAGCCCGATGCGAAGCATGAACATCGCATGACCGTATCCTTCTTCATCGCGCATCTCGATGTCATGGGTCTGTTGCTATTCTCCATCACAATCAGCGCGCTGCTGATTGTTCTTATGAGTTTGCCTACTTTCGACAAGGTGTCCGGTTGCGTCACTGTCATCGCTTTGTTGGCTTTTGTCGCGTGGGAGTTGCATGCGGCAACGCCTTTCGTCGATGTGCGTTCACTCGCGGCGGATAGTGTGATGACGTTGAATTTTCTGCGTGCGATGCTCACCATGCTTGGCGCTTATGTGGTCATGTACGCCTTGCCCCAGTGGCTGGAGGATGCCTGCCATATGAACGCCGGTGTTTCCGGCATGTTCATCATTCCGATGGGGGTGGTGGCGACAGTGGCTTCGTTATCCATCGCGAAGAAGCCGATAGTGCGCCTGCCGTTGATGGTGTGCTGTTCGGCGATGGTGACGGTGGGCATGTTGTTGACTTGCACGTCATCCGCTGGCATGGTCGTATTGCCGTTGACCGCCTCCGCTGTCGCGGGACTGGTGTTGGGACTCAGCATGTCGACCAGTCAGACCGTGCTATATCGCCGAGCGGCATCCGAGCATATTGGCACGTCGTCTGGTCTGCTGCGCACGTCCATCTATATCGGGTCTATCGGTGCGTCCTCATTGAGTGGCGTGTTCTTCGGTGAGACGGTCACTGATGGAGGGCTCCACGGCATTGGCATCACAGTTGCGGTTTTGGGGGTCGCCGCGCTATTGGCAACGGTTATGGATCGTACGTTGCGGTAGTCCGGGGAAGTTGTCCGCATCGTGAATGATGGTACGGATGGCCTCGCGTGCCGGATATACTGGACTGCGGTGATGGGACTCGCCTGAAGCCGTTACAGGCTTCGAACCGCAAACCCGCTGATGGTTCCTACGACATAGGGTGTGCTGTACCTTATGGCTTTCAGCGGTTGTGGCATCGCCATTCTTCCATGTCTGTCATATTGGTTCGGCACCTCGCTGGAAAGAAGATACATGGCACGACAACATATCATTCGAGTCGATCTCATATGCGTGGTGTTCCTTGGGGGATGCATCGGAACCGCATTACGCTACGCTTGTTCGGTCATTCCCGACTGCGGCGCATTCCATATCGGCACATTCGCGGCGAATATGGCCGCCTGCTTCGTATACGCGGCGCTTTCGGCATGGCTGGGAGGAACCCGCAGAATCGTGGGACGCGCGAAGGAATATGTGAACCGTGGATGTGGCATGGGCATGTGTGGAGGATTGTCCACCATGTCCACTCTCGCCCTCGAGGAATTCACTATGCTGCATGACGGCAAAGCCATGGATTGTGCGGCGTATTGTTGCACGACCTTCATCGTGGGCTGTCTGCTGGCATACGTTGGCGCGCATGTCGGGCTGCGGTTTGCCGGTACTGAGCATAACGATGGTGATCGCCATGCCATGGGCAAGGAGGCGGACTGATGAATAATGCGGTCATCGCCGTATCGGTGTGCCTGTGTGGTGGTCTCGGCGCCGCCGCAAGGTATGTTTGTGATTCCGTTATCAAAGCTTCTTGGCATAAGGCATTTCCTTTGTCGACCTTTGTGATCAACAGTATTGCCGGATTCCTGGCAGGCGTGATTGCAGGTCTGTACTCACGCCGGTTTCTGTCGGATCCCGCGCATGTGATGTTGGCGACCGGCTTCCTTGGTGGATTCTCCACATTCTCCACCATGATGAACGAATCCGTGACGTTGTTGCGCGGTGGGCGGATCACCGTGTTCGTGGGATATGTGCTGACGTCGGTGGTGGTTCCTGTGATGGCCGCGGCATTGGGATATTGCCTTGTCGTCTGAGACTGGAGCGAGGACGTTGACTCGGGGCGTCGTTTCATTGTCTCTGGGTATGGATGGTTTATGGATTACCGCGACGCGGATTGGATAGTTTTCCATGAAAACGAGGAAAAACTATTGTCTTTTCCGTGTTTCCTCGATACATTGGTGGCTGGCCGCCCATGACAATCGAAAGGACTGACCATGACGCAGCAGGGCATGTCGACCAAGTCGAGGCATCTGACCATTCCCGATCTCATCACGATAGGTGTGTTCACTGCCTTGTATTTCGTGCTGGTCGCCGTGGCCACGCTGTTCAGTTCCGTGGCTTTGATGGGATTCGGCATGATTCTTCTGCCTGCGGTCGCCGCATTGATCTGTGGTTGCGTATATATGCTCCTGGTTGCCAAGGTCGGAAAATTCGGCGCGATTAGCGTGATGGGCATCGTCGTCGGATTGTTCTTGTTCGTATCCGGACATTTCATCCTTTCCCTTGCTGCGAGCATCGTGTTTCCGGTCATCGCTGATGCCATCGCTCGCGCCGGGGACTATCGGAGCAAGACAGGTATCCTGGCGAGTTATGTCGTGTTCTGCTATGGGCTGACCGGTCCGATTCTGCCGTTGTGGTTCATGAAGGATGCCTATGTGGCCAGTCTGCAGGCCCGTGGCAAGGACTCGTCCTATATCGATGGTGTGTTCGCACATGTCAATACCGGCACGTTTTTCATTGCCATGATAGCGGTACTGGTATGTGCGTTGCTCGGAGGCTGGTTTGGGCAGCGTATGCTGAAGAAGCATTTTGCGAAGACCGGCATCATCTGATGGCCCTGGACCCAAGAACCAAACTGTACCTAGTGGCATTGGCCAACCTGTTGCTGTTCTTCCATGTCGACGTGGTTGTGGAGTCGCTTACAGTATTGCTGCTTCTTCTGCCACTGCTCGGCGCGGGACGATGGGCGGCTGCGGTACGCTTCGGTTGCATCTATGTATTGCTACTGGTGGGGACTTGGGCATCGACGCTTGACGATGGCGGCAGCTGGTTGCATATGCTTGGTTTGCTTTGTGTCGGCATCCGGATGATGATGCCTTGTCTGATTGCCGGCATATACGCATTCACCACGACTACGGCCAGTCAATTCGTGTGTGCCCTGCGGCGCATGCGCATTCCGGAGACGATTGTGATTCCATGTGTGGTGTGCATCCCGGTTCTTCCCGACAATCCATGACGATTACCATCAGATTCGTGACGCGATGGCATTACGTGGCATCGCCCAGGGGACATTCGCCCTGCTCCGTCATCCGGCTCAGTCTTTGGAATACATCCTGATGCCGTTGTTGATGAACGCTACGGGGGTCGCCCAGGATTTGTCCGTAGCCGCACTGACCAAAGGAATCGGCATTCGCGGGCCTCATACATGTCATACCGAAATCCGCATGCATGGCATTGATTGGGCATGGATGGTCATCTGCACGGTTCCTCTGGCATTGGGCATTGGAGGAGCATGGTGAGTATCGGAAGTGATATCAATCGGATAGTCGCATGGACGCAACGGTGCTCATTCGCATATCATGCTGATGAAGCTGCTGAGGTCGATGCGCTGAATGACATCAGCTGTGCCATACCGCAAGGCGAGATTGCCATCTTATGTGGACAAAGCGGCTGTGGCAAAACCACGTACACACGTTTGCTCAATGGTCTGATACCTGGTTTCTATTCCGGCGATTTGCAGGGCATCCATATGACGTGCGGAATCCGCGCCGGATTGGCTCCTGTGGAAAGCTATGTGGGACAGGTGGGCAGCGTATTCCAGAATCCGAAGACGCAGTATTTCAATGCCGATTCCACCGATGAGCTGGCATTCCCCTGCGAGAATACGGGCATGTCTCCCGCGCGGATTCGGCAACGCGTGCATGATGTCGCGGAGCAGTTTCACATCAGGCATCTATTAGGTCGTAGGATCATGACGCTTTCAGGTGGCCAGAAGCAACAGCTTGCTGTCGCGGCATCGACCATGCTGGCTCCTGGACTCATCGTTATGGATGAGCCGACAAGTAATTTAGATATGGTGGCGATTCGCAGGCTGCATGACATGGTCTCCCGATTGAGAGCTGATGGAATGACCATCGTCATTGCCGAACACCGTCTTGCATGGTGCGCGGATTTAGCGGACCGTTTCATAGTGTTCGATCACGGTACGATTCTCGGTGAATATGAGGCGTCCGATTTTCTGGCGATGTCCGAACAGCGCGTCGCGGCATTAGGATTGCGCGCCCTCGATGACAGACCATACAGGCTTGCCGTGCATCGTAAACTCCAACATGGAGGCATTGCGCCCGACGAGGACAAGCGACAGGTCGTCATTGGTGTGCGCGGCCTGAGTGTAGGCCATACAAAGCGGGGACTTCTAGGCCGCAAGACACCCGTATTCGCACGTGATATTCCCGATTTCGACATTCACGAGGGTGAGATTCTTGGCCTTATGGGGTCGAACGGGGTTGGCAAAAGCACTTTGGCACGTACGCTATGCGGTCTTGCCGCTCCGTTGAACGGCATGGTGCTATTGAATGGGACGAAAGCGAGCCGCGGCGCTTTGACTCGTGCCGGATTTCTCGTCATGCAGGACGTCAATTACCAGCTCTTCTCCGATAGTGTTCGGGAAGAGGCATTACTGGGACTTGATGGGATGGATGACGCTGTGCGTGACCGATGCGATGCTGTGCTACGAGACCTCGACCTATTGGATTCCGTGCAGCGCCACCCGATGAGTTTATCCGGCGGTCAAAAGCAGAGGCTGGCTATAGCCTGCGCTTTGATGAGCGATAAGCGATTCATTGTTTTGGACGAACCGACCAGCGGACTGGACCGGTTGCATATGACCCAAGTCGGCGGACTTCTGCGAAAGCTCGCGGACCGTGGCAAAGCGGTGTTGGTCGTAACACATGATTATGAGCTTGCAGCGCTATGGTGCGACCGCATCATAGCGCTGGAAGACGAACTGCATAACGAACAGGGAGAAGAAGAGGATCGTCTGGCATGGACTTCAATGTGAACGATTGGCTGGGAGACTGGATTAGCTTCGAACATTTGATCAACAATCATGACCCGAACCTTGACCGGGCTTGGAAGGATTCGACGAAAGCCATGCGATCCAAGCCGCTGTTCGCGATCATGATGCTCGGCGATGCGCGACGCTTCTGGGCAAAAGCCTGCAAAACCTCGGGCAAGGAGTGGCGATTCCGCATTGGTGGATGGCATATCGAGCAGCCGTCCGCAGTTGGCGACGATGATGCTGTCGCAGGCTTTAACCTGACTTGGCTGGACGAAAAACGCACCCCCATCACAACACATGAATATCGGCTCGATCATGTGCACGACAAGGGGCTGGAAGGCAAACCCTGCTATGTGTTCCACGCTAGCGATGCCGGTGCCTCCGATCCCTTCGCCGTACTCATCGCGATGGAGCCCATGCCTGAACGCTCCGCGCTCAGACACGGGGGACTGCTCAGTCATCTGCATTTTCAATATGCCTCTGATGAAGGCGAACTCATCAAAGGTACTGGCAAACAAGCCACGCTCCGCCATCGCATGTGGTATCCCACCATGTGCGCCGCTGAAGGGACGTTACTTGATCAATGCAACATCGTACGTGCGCTGCATCATCTTCAAGCATGGCGGGAACTGCCTGTCCCATCATCAGACTGACTGCAGATGCCCGAAGATGGGACAATATCAGCATTGCGACGATTGTAGGTATCGTCCAGTGACGCTTTCCGGACATGCGGCGATCCGAGAAGGCGCTCCCTCGCATACTACGCGTCCGCCTGCTTCACCGCCGCCCGGTCCCATATCCACCACATAGTCCGCATTGGCAATCACGTCCAAATCATGTTCGATGACGACCACCGTCGCGCCATTCGCTACAAGTTCATCAAATACGTGCAGCAGCACGCGAACATCAAGCGGATGCAAGCCGATTGTCGGCTCATCGAACACGAATACCGCATCATGCTGTTTCCGCCCCATCTCGCTGGCCAATTTCAAACGCTGGGCCTCACCGCCCGACAGCGCGGGAGTTGGCTCGCCCAACGCAAGATAGCCCAAACCCAATTCATGCAACGTGGCAAGCTTCGTTTGGATCGGTTTGACATCTCGTAAGACAGGCATGGCATCGTCGACGGTCATTGTCATTAACTGCGGCATCGAATACGCCACTCCGTCGGTGCAGGGGAGCTTCAGCTCGGCGATTGCATCGGAATACCGCGAGCCATGGCATGCCGGGCATTCGATATCGACGTCAGGCAGGAACTGCACGTCGAGCGAAATCGATCCCGTGCCGTCGCACGTCGCGCAACGCAGCTTGCCAGTGTTATAGGAGAATGCCCCCGCTTTCAGACCGATGGTCCGCGCAGCATCTGTTTTTGCGAACGCGCGTCGAAGATCGTCATGGACGCCGCAATATGTAGCGACGGTGGAACGTATGTTCGCGCCGATAGGCGTGGCATCGATAAGATGCGCCTTGGACACACCGTCCGCCTCGAGGAGCCGCACCTGCGTCGGCTGCGGCGACCTGTCGATCCGCGACTGCAAAGCGGGCATCAACATCTCCAGTACCATCGTCGTCTTGCCGGAACCGGATACCCCTGTTACGGCGGTCAGCCGTCCACGGGGAATATCTACCGATAACGGGCCGACGGTATGCAGACGGTCGGTTTCCATATGAATTCGTCCTGCGGAGAAGATTTCATGGGCGTCAATGTTGTCACGCACACGGTCATGAACGTTGCCACCCTGGGCAAGGAACGGCGCGATGCGCGATTCGCGGGTATCAATCACCTGCGGCACCGTTCCCTGCGCAATCACCTGACCGCCCTTTGCGCCGGCACCTGGCCCCATCTCGATGAGATAATCGGTTTCGGCCAGCACCCGAGTGTCATGATCGACCACTACCACGGAATTGCCATCAGCCACCAGGTCACGCATGACACCGAGCAGTCCGTCGACATTCGCGGGATGCAACCCAATCGACGGCTCATCCAGCACATATAACACGCCTGTGGTGCGATTGCGCACGGCGCGGGCAAGCTGCACGCGTTGGCGCTCGCCGGTGGACAGTGTGGCTCCGGCGCGGTCCAAGGACAGATACCCGAGACCGAGTTCCAATAAACGCCGTGACGTATTGAGGAACGATTCACAGATGGCGCTCGCCATGGTGCGCATATGTGGTTCCAGCGATTCCGGCACGGACCCTACCCAGGAAACGAGTGCGTCCAGAGACATCGCGGTTGCCTGAGCCAGATTGATGTCTCTGATACGTGGCTGGCGGGCGCGTTCGGAAAGTCTGGTCCCTCCGCAATCGCTGCAGGGACGCTCTTTGAGGAACCTCGCAACACGTTTAAGCCCTTTTTCGTCCTTGGCTTTGGTGAGGGCGTTCTCCACGGTGTATACGGCGTTGTAGTACGTGAAGTCGAGTTCGGCGAAATCGTCGCCTTTTTTCGGCTTGTATAGGATGTGCTTCTTGATGGCTGGGCCGGCGAACACGATATCTCGTTCTTGTTCGGTGAGTTGGTTGAACGGTACGTTGGTACGTACTCCCATGGCCCCGCATACTTGCTTCATCAAATCCCACATCAACGATCCCCACGGCAGCACGGCTCCCTCGTCAATGCTTTTCGACTCATCCGGTACCAAGGCGGAACGGTCGACTTCCCTCATGATTCCGGTGCCTGAGCATGTCGGACACGCGCCCGCGGCGTTGAATGCGAGATCCTCCGCTGATGGCGGATGCATGAGTCCGCCGCAGAACGTGCAATGCATCGGAAGCTCGGCGGCAACGTTCATCGTGGGTTGGTTGCGTGCTCCGCAGTGTTCGCACACGTGCGATCCGATCCGGGAGAACAGGAGGCGCAGACTGTTGAGCAGTTCGCTCATTGTGCCGAACGTGGAACGGACTCCAGGCACTGATGGACGCTGATGCAGTGCCAATGCCGCCGGAATATGACGCACCTCGTCGACGGTTGCGCGGCTTGCCTGGGTCATACGTCTTCTTGTATAGGTCGATAGCGCTTCCAGATAGCGTCGTGATCCCTCCGCGTACAGCACGCCAAGCGCGAGGGAGCTTTTTCCTGAGCCTGAGATTCCGGCTATGCCGACCATGCTGTTGAGCGGGATGTCGATGTCGACGTCTTTCAGATTATGTACGTGGGCTCCGCGCACTTCGATACATGAGGGGAGTGGCCGAGACACTTGTGTTTCGTATGCAAAGATAGAAGGAGACGGTTTCATACCGGCAATTCTATGCTTGCCATATGGTTATCACATATACGGATGAAAAGAAATTCACCAAGGAACAGACCCAGCGACTGTTTCTTTCAGTCGGCTGGGTGTCCGGTCAATATCCTGAACGGTTGCATAAGGCGTTGATGGGGTCATCCACCGTATTCAGCGCATGGGATGGCGAACGTCTGGTGGGTCTGGTGCGAGTGCTTGATGACACGGAGATGGTGGCATACATGCACTATGTGCTGGTCGATCCTGAATACCAAGGGCGCGGCATTGCCGGACATCTTGTCGGCATGGTCAAGCAGCGGTACCACGATTACCTGTATATCGAGGTTATGCCTGAGGAAAGCAAGAATGCCACGTTCTATGAGAAGCATGGATTCCATATTATGGAGGATGGCGTCGCCATGCAGATATGCAATCCGGGAGAACGGCACTGACGGAACGGGCATCGGGCATGTCTTGAGAACTTCGGGCGGTGAGGGGCGCCATCTTTCGCCGGAGGCGTTTCCATTACCGCTTATATTTTTTGGGGTTCGGCTGTCAGATCTTGAATGAACGACGGATGAATCCGTATACGGTGTCCCAGTAGCGTTTCGGATCCACGGCGGAGCTTTCCATATGATCGGCGTCCGGAACCAGCAGACGTTCGCGGTCGATGCTGGAGCAGGCGTTGTAGTTCATGTCGAGGAAACGTGGGCTGACCATGCGGTCCTTTCCTCCATGGATGAACAGCATCGGAATGACCGTATGCCGCAATGACGGTATGCAGGACGCTTCGGTGAAATCATAGCCGGCACGGCGCTTGCAGATCAGACCCGCCGCGTCCACACATGCCGAGGCGAGAAGCTTTGGCATGTGGAACATGCCTCGCGCGCTGTCTATGAATTCCATGCGGGCGGAAGTGTATCCGCTTTCGGCGATTGCCGCGATGACATTGCGTGGCAGTTCCGGCGTGCCGGTCGTCATCATCACCGTCGTGGCTCCCATGGATCCTCCGAATAGGAGAATGCGTGCTTGATCGTCGCTATCCACAATCAGCCGTATCCAATCAAGCAGATCATTGCGCTCCAACCATCCCATGCCTACATATCGTCCTTCGCTCAGATCCTGGGCCCGTTGGGATGGTGTGAGGACGGTGAAGCCCATGCGGGCATAGCGGTGTGCCCATTTGGCTTGTTCTTCAGGGGCTCCGGTATAGCCATGCACGCAGATGGCATATATATGCGGCGTCGGGTCGATGCAATCCGGATCGAAGAGCCAGCCATGCAGCTTAAGCCCATCGCGGCTGGTGATGGATACCGGCTGTTTCGTTTCGGAAAACCATTGCCCGGCCTCTTTGGCCTCGCCTTGGTTCATCTTTCCCTCGCGATCCGGAGCGATCAGCGCCTGATGGAAAATGGAATGCTTCCACTGCGTGTCGATGGCAAAGCGGAACAGCATATGTGCTGACGCCGCGAGCAATCCCGTCGCTGCGACGGTCGTGACGCCAGTCGCGAGCTGAATGTTGCGGATGAGCGCGGAATGGTCATGCGTCGTTGCCATTTTCTGA